>VFQQ010000079.1_pt1 | contig 255084 bp, 225 predicted proteins | sample 3512341 | NCBI WGS metagenome assembly VFQQ01 (sample SAMN10412373, study PRJNA504923) | tailings metagenome | isolation source: Relicate 2 Philex TSF1 revegetated site | place: Philippines: Tuba, Benguet | collected 2017-08-29 | reverse complement strand
AAAGTGCCTTTTTTTGCTTACTTTTTTGGGCAAGCAAAAAAGTAAGAGCCTTGATCTGTCTTGTAAAAAAACTATTTTCTATGAGGTCTTTTGAAGTAAATGGTATTTAGAAGTGTTTCTCTAATGAATATTAAAATAGAAGAACTCTTATTAAAAGAAACGGTTCTAACTAATTCTTATTCATTTTAACTTTTCTCTCTTTACTTTTTTTTCAAAAAAAGTAACAAAAAAAGTTTAAAAATTCTAACTCACAGATCTGAAAATTAAGTGCTTCAACAGTAGTATGATCCAATTTTCAGCTCTGCTCAAACAGAGAATTTTTGCTCGGATATACATTCATGAGAAGTAAATAGTTCCTTAGAAACATGCGACTATAAATCCTCAACTTACTCATTCCTCCATTTACTCTATCATTCAATCATTCTAAATTTTTAAATCACTAAATGACTCAATCACTAAATCACCATTATTCAGTCATTCTAAATTTGTAATTACCCTGTTAGTAAAAAAAAATCAGACAACTCAACCCGGCTGCCTGATTCCCAACAAAAGTCTATAAATAAATGTTAAGCTTTCTAAGAGGTGGATGGAATGCTTCTCAGTTTTTAAGCAGCGGGTTAAGGCCTCTTTCATAAAATCCGGCTGGAATCGCTCCCGCCGGAATCCATGCAAAGTTGGTCCCGTTTCTCTAAACTCAGGGGTGTTTTTCTTAAATTAAATAGGTGAAATTTGTAAATAACTCCTTTACTCCTCTTAAATCATCAAAAAAAGCTCTGATTTCAATATGAAGTTGGAATAATATTACACCCCTGCGGGGTTTTCAGTGCCTGGCAGGGATTTCTGGAGGTTTTTCACAACATGACTTGGTATTGTCAGCCGTGTTGGTTAGTTTTAAATCTTCAATAATATCAAAAAAACAACAAGCTAAGTGTTTTCATTCTTTTCGAAACAGGATTATTCCAAGGCTTTTGCCTTTCTTCATACAGACATGCATTCTCATCTGCTGCCTGGCGTGGACGACGGAAGTCCTGACCCCGAAACTTCGCTCGATCTCCTAAGAAATTTTTCGGCTGTGGGATTCCGTAAAATCATTACTACACCCCACATCTATCAGCCTTTTCACAAGAATACGAAACAAGGACTTACAGATGTTTATCAGGAACTGATTCCTTATCTCAAAGCCAATCAACTGGACATTGAACTACAAGTGGCAGCGGAATATTTTGTAGATGAACACTTCGAACAACTCGTAGCACGAAACGAACTGCTGTCATTCGGTGATCGTTATATACTTATTGAAATTTCATTTGTAAGTTACCCCAGAAATCTGGAACATACGATTTTTGAACTGACATCGCGGGGTTATAAACCAATCCTGGCTCACCCCGAACGTTATCTTTACCTGGCTGACTCGAAAAAAGTGTTTGAAAATCTGATTCAGATGGGGTGTTATCTGCAACCGAATATCAATTCATTTGCCGGTTATTATGGTGCCAAATCGGAAGAAATAGCCCGGTTTTTAACAGAAGAGAAAATGGCTTCATTTCTGGGCACGGATCTTCACCACTACCGGCACCTGGATACCCTTCAAAACCTGATGAAGAATAAAAAAATAATGAAACTGCTGGAGAATCACACCTGGCTCAACAATACGCTCTGACCATAGCCCTGCTCTAAAACTCAATAAGCGTTTTCTTCCCCTTTGAGAGCATTATAAATGGTCATAAAAATAATCCTGATATCCAACCAGAAAGTATAGTTTTCTATATACCAGATGTCAAATTCCACCCGCTTTTGCATGTCTTCTATCGCCTTAGTCTCTCCTCTAAATCCATTTACCTGAGCCCAACCGGTAATACCGGGTTTTACCCAATGCCTTACCAGATAGCTTTCTACCTGATCTTTTGTTCTGATATTATGCTCATGAGCATGCGGCCGTGGTCCTACTACTGACATTTCCCCTTTCAGCACATTAATAAACTGAGGCAGTTCATCCAGACTGGTCTTTCTCAGTATGGCTCCGACGCGGGTAATTCTCGGGTCATTCTTTTTAGCCTGCTGAAACTCATCTTTTTCATTCACATCCTTACTTTCAGGGCGCATAGAACGGAACTTATAACATTTAAACTTCTTACCGTTACGTCCCCAGCGGTCCTGCACAAAAAAGACCGGTCCTTTAGACTCCAGCTTAATGATAAGAGCGATCAATGGAAAAAGCCATGAAAACAAAAATATAAAAGCAAGAGAAGAAAACATCAGATCAAAAATGCGCTTTAAAACCCGGGAATGACTCTCCTGCAAGGGCTCAGAGCGAAGGGTAATCAACGGATAATTCCCGAAGGTCTGGAACTGCAGCCTGCTTTGATAATAGTCCACGTAATTAGGAACTATTTTGGTCCTGATGGCCTTGCTTTCACAAAAAAGAAATATTTTCTTGAGCATTTCGCGATCCAGCCGGTCGGTGGTGATGATCATATCATCTACCTTCATGTCGTTGTAATTGGCAAAGAATCTGTTGAGATCACCAAGGTAACTATATCCCTGCACCTCTCCTTCTTCTTTGGCAATGACTCCCAGCACTTTAAAGCCGTACTGAGGATTGCGGTAAATCTGGGTAAGAAGATTTTCAGTGATTTCATTGAAGCCCACAAATACCACATGACGGGTATTCCCTCCGAGGCTCCTGTAGTAACTCAGTACTTTTTTAACCAGGTAACTTTTCAGAGTCAGAAAAACCAACAGAAGCACCATATAATAGGCCACAAAAGTACGGGCGTACAAATGCTGATTAAGGAGAAAGTACAATTGACCGGCTACGATTACCTGAACAACGACATTCTGAAAAAGAAGCAAAAGCTCTCCTACAAACTTTTCCGTACGGAATTCATCGTACAGATTAGTCATCTTGGAGGAAATGTACCAGGCTACCAGCAAAGTGATGATGATGATACGGTCTACATTTTCAAAACCCCGCTCACTGAGAGAGGAAGCGGTATAAAAACAAGCCACAATAAGCAGGATATCTACAAAAAGCCTCAGGTAACTTATTTTATTAATTCTGTCTTCCATAGTTTGGGCATGATTTTCTTCCTGAAAAACCTCGGGCTTCAGGAAAAACTGTTATTAGTTTACTTGGCAATTGTTGCCTAAAAATACGCCGATTTCCCTTTAAAAAACAAGAAGAAAGCCATAATTTATAAAAAAAGCATCTTGGAATATTTAAAATCAGATTCATGGTCTTTTTTTTCAATGAAAGGAGCAAAATCATAGCATGGTTTTTGCTTTATTAATACATCTTATCAAAATATATAAGAAATAAGATGAAAACAGCTATATATATTCATACTTGAATTCTTCCCTTAAAAATATCAATCAAAGGTGATACCATTTGCCGAAAAAAGCAACAATTTTAAGTAAAATTTAATCTTACAAAAGTACAACATAGGGGTGTTTTGATACCACTTAATAAAAACATTAGAAATTAAAGATTAAACACAGCCAGTAATACAATGATTTTCTTTAATTTTACTATACGAATTTTGCCAGAGAAAAACTAGTTAACAAAAACTTACATTCACAATGATGCCCATGGAAAAAGAAACGAATTACCCGAATGTCATATGGAAAAGAGCCGCAGTGCTTTTACTCCTTGTAGTCATCGCCTACCTGACTTTCCTGTAAGCTATCGGATGATAGCTTAAAATGATTCTCAACAAAAGACTAATGAAAGGGTACCTCAAGGTGTCCTTTTTTTATATAGGATCATTTGGAGTGGCATTTAAAAGCGTTTCTCTAATGTAATGATGGGATAGAAGAACTCTTATTAAAAGAAATGATTCTAACTATTTCTTATTCATTTTAACTCACAGATCTAAAAATCAATGCCTTTTATGGCAACTTTTCGCAGATTTTTAGCTCTGCTCAGACAGAGAATTTGTTCGACCCGCGTGGGGTGGCGGCCCGCGTAGGGATGTACACTCTTTTTAGCGTAAACGGTTTCTTAGAACCATACGATTCTAAATTTCTAATTCACAAATTTATTCTATCAATCTATCATTCAATCATTCTAAATTATTACCAATCACTAAATGACTAAATCACAATCCATTCACTCATTCTATCATTCAATCATTCTAAATTATCGCATTGGCGTCCATCTTACCATCAGTGTTGCGCCAGTATTTCTACGGTAGAGCTCGCCACGGTCTATAGCTATGCCCAACAAAGCTTGTAACTGCGAACTCAACCGATATACTGCCTGCACTTTAGCAGAGAACTGTTCGGCGGTCAGAGGCCTCACCGTATTGTTAATCAGTCTTCCATTATTGTAAGAATAAAGCAGTTGTACGAGTGTTGAAAGCCTTTCACTCCATTGCAGGTCCGAACTTAACTGCCAGGCGCGGATACGGTTGTTGTTAATCCGTTGATTAGGTCTTCCGGCAAAACCTATTATGGTTTCGTTGGACGGGGTAATCAAAGGATTGCCGATCGTTTTGCCTTTATAAGTCCAGTTGTCGGGGTATTCTCCGTTTGTGAAGTAATCTTCCAGCTCCCAGCCAGTGTTACCTTTGAAAATCAAAGCCGGTGAGCGTCCCATGTCCAGCGTATAAAAAAACTCCAAATTTATTTTCTTCCATCGGAATCCTTCCTTTACAGGAGAGAGATTCTCAACACTTAGCCCATTCATACCGTCTTTGATATTGCCCAAATGGGCCAGAGCTGTTCCCTGCTCATACAGGCTCTGCCGGTACACCAGCAATTTCAGCTTATCCCAGCGGTATTCAAAACCCAAATCCAGATTTCCGAGATGGTCACCTACCCTGTTTCCAGCCAAATTAGCATTGACAGAATCTTCTTTCAGAGATAATACTACATCTATATAAGTTTCCAGGCCGGATGGATAATGTTTATTTCTGAGCGTATTATATCCTCCCCACTGCACTTGATGAGTAAAACCTCCGTACACTTTCCAGCGCTGCTCAGCACGCCCGACCCGGCCATATAACCATTTCTGATGCAGATAGAAATCTTTAATCGGGCCGCTGTTATCAAACCACCCGTGTACATAAGCTCCTTTGACGGATACCAATCCTTTCCACAGAATCGGGACATAATTTGGAATCCCCAGTTGAATTTTTGGCAGCGGTAAGGCATTGCCAGACCAGATGTAAGCTCCGGAGGTAAGTGTAGAGTCTGTCAGACCAATGATTTCTTTTCTGCGACCACCCCACAGTTCAAACGCACCCAATCTGAGTTTCACATAGGCTTCCTGCAAATACACTTTTTGTTCATATTTCCCGAAATTGCCGGCCAGACTCAATCCATAACCGTAAGAAAAACGCCGGGATTTTATAATTCCACCCTGTTCCACAGCCGAGCTGTCATAGTCTTTTAACAAACCTGTCCTTAATGTAAAAAGCTGAGACTGCACAGGAACCACCCCAAACTGGTTACGTCTCAGCAAATAAGGATTATCACCGGTATCGGATATAAAGCCTCCTGCCTCAGCCCAAGGCCTGATCTTCGGTTTAGACACCAACAATGAAGTATCCCTTCCAACAGCCTGCGCCAGAATTTCAATCCTCGGCAAAACACAAAAGAACAGCAGTAATATTCGGAACATAGACAGGTTTTAAGGTTTCTTAAAATTAATAATTGCAAGATAAGGACACAAATTCCGGACCATAAACTTATCCGGCTGTCGCACCCTACTCACCCTCGGGTGTAAAGATAAAATTGATGAATTCTCCTCCCAACATACCGGCAGAAGTCCCCAGCCCTCCCCAGATGATGTCCGCGAGACTGGGATAACGTCCTGGTAACAATAGTTGTCCGGCCTCTGCGGCACAGACCATCAACAGCAATATACCCCACACAGAAAACCTTTTCTTCCAAGAGTTTCGACCTTTCATCAGCAACTCATACAAAAAACCCATAATGATAAACGGAATGGCCGTCCGAGAATTACCATGACGCCCGGTCCATTCCGCCAGCCAGCCAGGCATAAATCCCAGATGTCCGAAATCGGGGTCAGGCAGCCAGCTGAAATAAAACACGGACCCCAGGGCTGCCAGAAAGCACAATCCCGCTATAATTCTCATTGTCATGACTATTTATATCCAATCGGAGCCCATTTTCAGGCCTCCAACCTCTCAATACATACTTTCAGACTGTCTCGCCAGTAAGGAATCTGAATACTCAGAGTATCTCTGATCTTTGATTTATCCATTACTGAGTAGGCAGGCCGCCGTGCTTTCGTAGGGTATTCTGACGTTTTAAGGGGTTTGAGTCTAACTTCTATCTGACTCAGATCAAATATGGCCTTAGCAAAATCATACCAGGAGGTTACCCCTTCATTACTGTAATGATACAGTCCATATGCCCGGGTACCGGATAGAATAATATCAAAAATAGCACCGGCAAGGTCTATGGCGTATGTTGGTGTACCTACCTGGTCAACAATGACGCCTAGTTCATCACGCTCCCTGCCCAGCCTTTGCATGGTCTTCACAAAGTTATTACCATATTCAGAATACAACCAGCTGGTTCTGAGCATAAAATGGGCCTCCAGATGCTGCTTTACAGCCTGTTCTCCTTCAAGCTTGGTAAGACCGTAAATGCTCACGGGTTTAGCGTCTTCTTCTTCTGACAGCACGCCGGTTTTCATTCCTTCAAACACAAAATCGGTGGAAATATGGATCAGCGTCGCCCCGGAAGCTGCGCAAGCCTCCGCCACAATCCCCGCCCCTTCGGCGTTTACCTTGCGACAGACTCCCACTTCATCTTCCGCCTTGTCTACGGCGGTATAAGCGGCACAGTTGATCACATAATCCGGCCGTTCTTTCTCCAGCAGCAGGCCGATCTGCTCCCTGTCCAGGATATTGGCATCTTTCTCGTCAGGCAGAATGAGCCCTTCTACCTTTCTTTCTCCGGCCACTTTGACCAGACAATGTCCTAACTGCCCGGAGGCGCCTAAAATCAAAATTCGCATATACTATTGGTTTATCATGGCAAATATATTAAACCTCGTTGTAACCTCTGCAAAGCAGATGCCATAACGGATTGGATTCTGTGTTAATTTTGAATGTAGGTATGAGGGCAGGATAGAATAAAAGAACTTTTATTAAAAGAAACTGTTCTACTCAATTCTTCTTCATTTTAACTTCTCTCCTTCTTACTTTTTTAAAAAAGTAAGCAAAAACCTTAAAAATTCTAACTCACAAATCTGGAAAATTACCACTTCCAATTGTATCGTAATGCAATTTTCCAGCTTTGCTCAGACAGAGAATTTTTGTTATGATGTACATTCTTTTTAGCGTAAACGGTTTCTTAGAAACATACAACCATAAATCCTTAACTTACCTTTTCCCATTTATCCTATCAATCTATCATTCAATCATTCAAAATTATCCCCCTCTAACTCACAGATCTGAAAATTAAGTGCTTCAACAGTAGCATGATCCAATTTTTAGTTCTGCTCAGACAGAGAATTTGTTCGACCCGCGTGGGGTGGCGGCCCGCGTAGGGATGTACATTCGTGCGAAGTAAACGGTTTCTTAGAAGCATTAAGCCACTTTATAAAAATGAAACATCCTTATTCCTTTCTTACCTGGCCTGTCAGGCTTTCAAATGTCACTTTTAATACAAAACCTGACTGGACATGATTGTAAGAAAGTGCCTTTTTTTGCTTACTTTTTTGGGCAAGCAAAAAAGTAAGAGCCTTGATATATCTTGTAAAAAAACTATTTTCTATGAGGCCTTTTAAAGTAAACGGTTTCTTGGAAGCATGCGACTATAAATCCTCAAGTTACTCATTTGCCATTTATTCTATCAATCTAACATTCAATCATTCAAAATTTTTAAAATCACTAAATTTCTAATTCACTAAATCACAATTATTCAGTTCTCACAAACGACTTTCTAAGCCATAACATCATGCCCATACTATCTTCAAACAATTTTCCTTTGTCCATTGCGAACCGGAAACCAGCCTCTGTGTTCTTTCCTAGCCAATTAGTCGGGTATGCCACAGACAGCAGGCCTGAAAACTGCCGCACTTCCTCTGGAAATGGTTTAGAATAAGTTCCTATATTGGAACTACGGGACAGTTTCACCATCCATCGCCCTCCACCCAGATGCCCACTTAATCCAAGGTGCCATACCGCCACACGGTTGTTGTTGGTAAATACGGTGCTGCCTACATCTTCTATCAGGTTGGAATAATTAGGGGTAATGAAAGGGGTTCCGATCGTACGACCAAAGTAGGACCAGCCATCTCTTACCTGAGCATTGTTAAAGTAATTGTCTCTCCCCCGATTGCTTGTAGAAAATTCGTCTCCTCCCTGATCTTTGGTATACAAAAACTCTGCTACAATGCTTTCCAGGCCTATACCCCTACTTTTCTTGCGCTTACTCGCCCACAGAAAGCCGTTCAGACCATCTTCCAATCCGGAGAGATAGTACAGAGAGCCATCTTCTACCAGATGTTGCCGATACCATTCCATGCGCCAGTCTGCCTTGTCCCAACTCAGCAACACATCCAGTGAAGCCACGTGATTACCAACCCGGTTGGTATTATCAAAAGTGCCACCACTGATTTTCCCTTTCGGTTTAATTCCTGTTACCGCGTATTTATAGGCTTTCCATCCCGAAGGCATTTGCCCGTCGAGGGTTTCAAAGGGTGACCATCCTCCCCACTGCACGGCATGGTCAAAACCCGTCACCAGATGCACCGCAGATGTTGGTTTGCCAATGTTCAGATACATGGATTTACGATGTAACTTCAATGCCGAAGTGTAAGTACGTCCTCGCTCAAACCATCCATCTGCATAAGAAGCCTTGAAATGAACCCACTTCCCTGTGAATGGAATGGGCACATAATCATCTAACGAGACACCTGCCATAGGTACAGGGAGCGTATTGGAGGAAAAAAGCACCGACCCCGAACCTATCTCGTCTCCTGCCACTTCACTTCGCAGTTGTCTTCTTCCTGCTCCTACCCTTAACTTTCCATAATGAATGCTCAGATAGGCTTGAGGAAGTAAAAGTCGCGTCTGCCCTTCTGAAATATTAATTACCCCTTCGGCTCCTGTACTCAACTTCCATTGCTCGTTTCTGAAATAAGTGACATGCTCAACTCCGGCCCTCAGCACTCCCGCCGGAACTTTTGAGGGTACCGTCCCCCAGGTGTTGGCTTGCATCCAGAAAGGGGTCTGCTGTGTTGTAGCTGCCATCCCCATGATCTCCACCCAGGCTTTGCCGGTATTCTTCAGTGAATCTGTCTTTTCTGCCGCAAAACCATGGTAGACCGTAAAAAGCAACGGTAAGAGTATCTGTTTATTTATCCTTGAGAATGTATCATTCATAAACGCAAAATACAAAGGAATTCCCGGTTACTCTTATTTTACACCCTAAAAGGCATAAAAATACCCGGAAAGCTATTCCCGGGTATCATTAATGGTTGAATGTGTGAATGATTGAATAGAAAAACTTCATTAAAGAAACGATTCTAACTATTTCTTATTCATTTTAACTTTTCTTCCTCTACTTTTTTTCGAAAAAAAGTAGCAAAAAAACATTAAAAATTCTAACTCACAGATCTGAAAATTAAGTGCTTCAACAATAGCATGATCCTATTTTCAGCTCTGCTCAGACAGAGAATTTTTGTTCGGATGTACATTCATGCGAAGTAAACGGTTTATAGCAACTTTCAGTCAAAATTATTAAATCACTTGATTAATCCTAAATCTATTCTATCATTCTAAATTTTGAAAATCACTAAATTTCTAATTCGCTAAATCACAATTATTCACTCATTCTATCAATCTAACATTCAATCATTCTAAATTATTATCAATCACTAGATTTCTAATTCACTAAATCACAAATATTAACTCACGCTCCAATCGAATATACCCTGAAACCTATCTTTGTCAGTGCTTCGGCATTGAGGATGTTTCGGCCGTCGAAAACGAAGGCAGGTTTCAGCATATTGTCATAGATCTTCTGCCAGTCGTACGTCTTAAACTCATCCCATTCAGTTAGCACCGCGATGGCATGAGCATCCTTACACACCGTATAAGGATCACTTTGTACCTTCACAAAGGCGGCGTTTTGATCGCTGTCACGTGTCCCCAGGTAATCCAGATCAGAGAGTATCTGTTGCTCTGATACTTTGGGATCATAAACGGAAAGTCTCGCCTGCTCGTATAAGAGGTGATCCGCCACGTAAATAGCAGCCGATTCCCGTGTGTCATTCGTATCCTTCTTAAAAGCCCAGCCCAGGAAGGCAATCTTCTTATCATTAACAGTATTATACAACGCGCGGATGATCTTTTTCGCGAAGCGACGCTTCTGGTGGTCATTCATGATGATCACCTGTTCCCAATAGTCTGCTACCTCCTGTAATCCATAAGATTTGGCGATGTATACCAGATTGAGGATGTCTTTCTGGAAACAAGATCCCCCAAAACCTACTGAAGCTTTCAGAAACTTAGGACCGATGCGGCTGTCAGTACCAATGGCCCGGGCCACCTCACTGACGTTGGCCTCTGTTACCTCGCACAACTCCGAGAGGGCGTTGATTGATGACACCCGCTGAGCAAGAAAGGCATTGGCGGTCAGTTTGGATAACTCCGATGACCACAGGTTAGTGGTAAGAATGCGCTCACGCGGTACCCACCGGGCATACACCTGTACAAGCGCTTCAATGGCTTCGGCATCCTCGCCTCCGATCAGTACCCTGTCCGGCGCCATGAGGTCTTCTACCGCTGTGCCTTCCGCCAGAAACTCGGGGTTGGAAAGGATCCGGAAATTGACCCCATTACCGGTATGATTCAGAATATCTTTAAGGGTCTGGGCTGTGCGTACCGGCAACGTCGACTTCTCTACGATAATCTTGTCGGTTTTAGACACTCTGGCAATCTGCCGGGCGCAAAGCTCAATCCACTTCAGGTCTGCCGCCTGACCTTTTCCCTCTCCATAGGTTTTGGTGGGTGTATTGACCGAGATAAAGATCATGTCAGCTTCCTCGATGGCCTTATCTACTTCTGTCGAAAAGAAAAGATTACGCCCGCGGGCTTCAGCCACCACTTCACCCAACCCTGGCTCATATACGGGAATATTCTGGACGTCCTCATCGTTCCAGGCGGCGATACGCACCGTGTTGAGGTCTACCACGGTTACTTTAATATCAGCACATTTTTTGGCGATCACCGCCATGGTCGGCCCGCCTACATAACCGGCGCCGATACAACAGATTTTGGATATTTTCATCTATAATTAAAGACAGACTGTGAAAGAGAATTGTAAAATACCAGCAATTAACGGGCCAAATAACTTAACCCAGCACTCCATTTATTATAAGTCTAAACTGCCTGAATATGATAAGCCTGAACATCGTTATAAATAAGGTCTACCTGGCCTTCAAGGGTTAAAAATGTGGTATCGATAATTCTTGCGTCCTGGTGAGGAAACAAGGGGCTAACTGCACGACCGGTATCTTCCGAATCTCTCTTTCTAATATTTTCTAAAATTTCTTCAAAACTTACCTCATCACCTTTGCTTTTCAATTCATCAAATCTTCTTTTGGCTCTTATTTGGCAATCCGCTGTCATAAAGTATTTCAATTCAGCATAAGGAAAAACAACTGTTCCTATATCTCTTCCATCCATCACAATCCCTCCTCCGTCTCCCATCTTCCTTTGCCAATCTACCAGCGCCTCCCTGACTTCCTTTATTGCACTGATCTCACTTACTTTACTTGCTACCTCGAAATTTCTTATTTCTTTTTCTACAGCAATCCCGTTTAATGAAATTTCACTATTTCCTTCTTCGTCAACAATAAACCTGATCGCTATTTCATCTAAGGCCAATTTCACTTGATTTGTGTTCTGAACCTGCACCCCACCCTTAAGAAAATACAAAGTAACGGCTCTATACATTGCACCTGAATCAATATAACGATAACCTAATTTTTTTGCCACTAGTCTTGACGTAGAACTTTTACCACAGGAAGAATAGCCGTCAATAGCAATGGTTAATTCTTTCATAGAAGATAATATTTGTAAAATCTTAATAAGATTTAATGGCCAATACGTCATGAAAAAAATCTAACTCTCGTGCAGCGCTTTCCAAACTATCAGAACCATGTATAGCATTGTGTCTTATGGATGTTCCATATTTTTTCCTGATAGTTCCTTCTGCAGCATTTATAGGATCTGTACTACCAATAAGTCTTCTGAAATCTTCTACACAATTCTCTTTAGATAAAGCCATTAAAACCACCGGACCAGAACACATTGATTCTACAAGACCACGATAGAATTCTTTTTCTTTATGCATCAGATAAAACTGTTCAACCTGCCCAACAGAGAGAATTAACATTTTCAAACTGCATAATTCAAATCCTGCTTTAAAAATATCAGAAAGGATCACATCAGCAAAACCTAATCTGCATGCTTCTGGCTTAATAATTGCGAATGTTTTTTCATTAACTTTATGCATAAAACTCATTTTAGAATTACGCCATCTTTAAATAAAATGACCTGAGGTATTTTAAGAATTAAGGGCTTTTCTTCTTACAGAAGATATACCAAGTTTACTATGCCTAATTACAACTTATCCGAGTAATTTATTAAGATACATTCCATAGCCACTTTTTAATAATGGTATCGCTATATCCCTCAATTGGTTTTCACTAATAAAACCCATACGATAAGCCACTTCCTCTATACAGCCGATTTTCAGCCCCTGCCTTTCTTCAATGATTTGTACAAATTGTCCTGCCTGCATCAACGATTCAAAAGTACCTGTATCAAGCCAGGCAGTACCTCTATCCAGTACACCTACTTTCAATTTACCACCTTCAAGATACACTCTGTTTACATCCGTGATTTCCAATTCCCCTCTGGGGCTGGGTTTTATGCTTTCGGCAATAGATACCACCTCATTGTCATAAAAGTACAAGCCCGGAACAGCGTAATTAGATTTAGGCTGATCCGGCTTTTCTTCTATGGACAATACATGAAAATCCTTATCAAACTCCACCACACCATAGCGCTCAGGATCATGTACCTGATAAGCGTATACAACTCCGCCATCAGGATCATTATTGGCCTGAAGCAGCTGAGACATTCCCGTACCATAAAAAATATTATCTCCTAATACCAACGCTACTTTATCCTGTCCAATAAACTCTTTACCTATGATGAAGGCCTGCGCGAGTCCGTCAGGATTAGGTTGTACCTCATACTTAAATGAGCAGCCTATCCTTGAACCATCCCCTAAAAGTTTTTTAAAATGAGGCAGATCATGAGGTGTGGAAATAACCAGGATTTCTTTGATTCCCGCCAACATCAATATAGAAAGAGGGTAATAGATCATGGGTTTGTCATAAACCGGCATGAGCTGCTTGCTCACGGCCAAGGTTAGAGGGTGGAGTCTTGTACCGGATCCCCCTGCCAGAATAATACCTTTCATAGTGGCTATAATTTGATTCTATCGATTATAAATCTAAAAGAGAGGGCAGCAACAAATCTTTATCAGACAATTTCTGCTCTGTTTCGGGTATCCCCCAATCTATATTCAATGAAGAGTCATTAAAAATGATGCCCCCCTCGGCGTCCTTATCGTAAAAATTGTCACACTTATAGGCAAAAACTGCTTTTTCACTTAATACCGAAAACCCATGTGCAAACCCTCTGGGTACATAGAGCTGAAGATGATTCTCTGCCGATAACTCCACTCCTACCCATTGGCCGTAAGTCTCGGAACCTTTCCTCAGATCTACGGCCACATCCAATACTTTTCCTTCAATCACTCTAACCAACTTAGCCTGCGCAGCTTCACCTTTCTGAAAATGGAGGCCGCGGATGACCCCATAAACAGATGAGGATTGATTATCCTGAACAAAATGTCCTGAATAGCTTGTCAGGGCCTCAAATTTTTGCTGATTAAAACTTTCAAAAAAATACCCCCTGGAATCAGCAAATACCTGAGGCTCTAGTATAAAACAACCCTTCAATTTTGTTTCTATTACTTTCATGGCACTAATACTGGTTTATTCCTGATACATTTTTGAATAGTATTCCTTGTAACCACCAGAAGTAACATGTTCCTGCCAGGAGTCATTTTTAAGGTGCCAATCTACCGTTTTACTTAATCCCTCTTCAAATTGTAGTGAAGACTCCCATCCAAGATCCCTTTTCAACTTCATGGCCTCTATGGCATATCGAAGATCATGTCCGGCATGATCTGCTACGTAAGTGATCAATTTCATTGACTCCCCTTGACCTCTACCCGATTTCTGATCCATGATGTTACACAACATTATCATCAAGTCAATATTTTTCCACTCATTGTACTCACTAATGTTATAGGTATCTCCTACTTTGCCTTTGTGAAAAATAACATCAATTGCCCTGGCATGATCTTCAACAAAAAACCAGTCTCTTATATTTTCTCCCCTACCATATACCGGAAGTGGCTTAGAATGCAGAATATTATGAATTATCAACGGGATCAGTTTTTCCGAAAAATGATTCGGCCCGTAATTGTTTGAGCAGTTGGAAATCACTACCGGCAATCCATATGTGCTTCCATAAGCTCTTACAAAATGGTCAGAGGAAGCTTTTGAGGCAGAAAAAAGTGCTCTTGGATCATACTTTGTGTTCTCGGTAAAAAAATCCAGTGAATCGTGCAATTCCTCGTAGATAAATAATAGAACGATTTCCATAAAAAAATACACTTCAAGATTCCTTAACATCATTAAGATTATAAGTGCCATTACCATTTATGTTAACAAAAGCCATCTGAGCTAGAATTGATCTATCTATATGACAAAATTATGTAGTCAAATAAATAGCTCCATTTATGTATATTTCTGAAAAAATCATTTATAAAGTCCTCATATTAGCAAATACAGTCTTGGAGGTCTTCAACCTCTCGAAGATTCTCTAAATTTTTAGCATAAATAGTTCATAGACATTAATAATCCTAAAATCATGATATTCATTCACTAAAAACTTCACTATATTTGACCCAGTAAAATCTGCTCCTCCAGTAAAGAGGATAGATTTACTCATGTAATTGGAAGCCATTAAATTGTGAAATCTTTTATTCTTACACCATGTTTTTTCCAAAAGGTGTAGAGGCTTTTAAAATGATACATCATAGCTTTACCAATTTTCTTACTAGACCGCAAATGATTGTGGATCATTTCAGATGATGGATTATAAACAACAGGCTTCCCTAATTTCCAGCTTCTTAAACAAATATCCTCATCTTCCATATAGAGAAAATAATCTTCATCAAAACCATTTAACTCTTCAAAAAATGATCTCTTAATTAAAAAGGCCGCGCCAACGACCCAATTCACTTCTTGGATAAGGTTTATATCTAAGTCTCGACACAAATAATAATCATTTATAGAAGCTTTATCTTTACCTATAGTTAATGCCCGCTTCAAGAATATTGATGGCGTAATAAATCTTCTGATTGAATTTTGGTAACTCAAATCAATATTCAACAATTTAGGAGCTATAATTCCTGCATTTGGGTTTTTTATCGCATAGTCAAATAAAACACTTAAGCTTCCCTCTTTCAGGATAATGTCAGGATTAATAATAGCTATATATTCTCCACGTGCAATTTTAGCCCCTAAATTATTGTTTTCTCCAAATCCGTTAATATTCTTATTAACAACAGTCACAACATCGGGAAAATTATTCTTTACATACTCCAATGAATTATCTTGAGAACAATTATCAACATAGATAACTTCAAAAAAATCGGATGGTAAGCCCAAAGAATAAATGGAATGAAATAAATCTTTTAAATACTCTAAATGATTCATTCCTACTGTAATAATTGATATTCGTACAAAGTGTATCATACACAACCAGTGTCAGCAGGGTTAAAAGCTTCCTCCAAAAACGCTATAACAGAATCTTGATATTGCTGAATGCTGTATTTTTTCAAAGCCTTATTATATGCATTCTCAGTAACATATCGATATACAGAGGGATTTGATACCTTATGTATGGCTTCAATAAATTCTACTTCATTTGAAAACAAGAAACCTGTATGGCCATTTTCAATTAGTTCGGGAGTTCCGCCGCTATTAAAACCGACTACCGGAATTTTTGCAAGCATAGATTCAACCGTAACTCTTCCAAACCCCTCTGATCTAGAATTCATCAAAAGAATATCAATCGATGAATATATTTCTCGGACATTTCTTACAAATCCATGAAAGTAGGTTTTCTTGTCTAATCGTAGATTTTCTACTTTCTGTATAAGCATATCTTCATAAGTTCCTCCATTTCCTCCAAAAATATGCAATTCATAATTAGAGTATTTTTCTAGTAATTTCCCAAAATATTCTATCGCTTTCAACTGACCTTTTGATGGATCCAAAACACCAACAATGCCAATTTTTATAGTTTCCTGTAACTCTTTATAAATAGCGGGATTAAAATCAAGCTTTACTCCATTATAAATTACTCTTCTTTTATTGTTAGATCCTTTAATATTTTTAGAAACAGCCTCAGAAACGAATATTAAAGAATCACTTAAGTTTACAAACTTTGACTTCAAGTTTCCTCCTCCAATGAATTTCGCACCATGATCTTTATCCATAAACTCTCTAATATGCCAAACATGCTTTATTCTCAACACTTTAGCAACAATAATACCTAAATTTTCCGCAGCTGTGTTCGAATAAATTAAGCTAGGCTTAAAGGTCTTGGTGTGCCACAAAATAATAGGGAAAGTAAAAATATTTAACAGCCATAAAAAAGGTAAGGCTAAGTATTTTAACCTTAATTTGTAATAAGGAAACATTGCAAAATATGGAATTATTAAACATCTTACACCTATCTTTTGTAATTGCAAAGTCATATCTCCCTTACTGGGTGTTAATACCATTAACTCTACATCCTGCAAAACTCTTAGTCGTTCGATTATAGTAAGTAAAGATCTATTGGCTCCATATAAATGATTGTTGTGAATTACAATTAGTATTTTCATTTCTTGTTTTAGTTATTTTCACAGGAACTTGAACGAATCACACTATATAGGAGTATTTTCCCTCTGCAGATTGTATAAAATTATAAAATGAATTTATCAAACAATTTCATTTACAGGGATGCATTATTTTCGTGCCCATACTATAATTACCTATATTATTTATACTCTTGGAATCCCCTATTCTTTAATACTAAAATAGACATCCTCAACAAGGTAATTCCAAAAGTAATATTCAAACAATAGTACCATCTGGTCTTCAATAATTTCCTTAGTTTTAAATTGTTCGTTGAAATAGACTAACTCCAGAAGGATATTAAATTTATCACTAAGATTTATTGAGAAGTTCTTTTTAAAGTTCAAACGCACCAGCTGCGTACTCTGAACTTAAGAATTGATTACACCTTGAAAGTTCATAGCAAATTTCGACCATGTATTTAGTTTTATAAAGTCCACTCTTTTTTGCAAAGATTCTTGAGAGTAAGAATCCAACAAATCTGGAATTTCTTCAAATTTAGTGTACGTTTCTATAAGACCTTCATTTTTCATATCCCTGAATGAACCAATATTAGGACCAATAATCGTCGAATTGAACGGTAAACTATAAATAAGTGCTCCTGACGATAAAACTGATTGTCCATTATAAGTGAACAAAATTGCCTTTGATTTAGAAATTAATAAATTTAATTCCTCATCAGATAAATACTCATTTAGTATTTCAACATTTTCAATTCTTAAAGATCGAATAGAGTCAAGATACTTCTCATCTTTGCATTTGCCACAAACTATAATCTTATATTTTTCAGAACCCTTAAATGATTTCCAATATATCAAGAATTCTAAAATATTTTTGTACCTCTCAATATTACCCCAAATTATAATATCATAAATTTTTTCAGTTTCCACAAGTTTAGATTCGGGATATATCGGATGTGGAATATAGTTTACTATATCCTTTCTTATATTAAGTACGTTTAAGGCATAGTTAACTCCTTCGTAGGAATGTGTTATAACATAATTTGCTTTTTTTGAATTAAATTCAATTAAAAACTTAGCAATCAAAGACATTCCTTCATGCGGCTCTTTATTATGCAAAATCCAAATTATCTTTTTACCTCTTACTTTTAAGTATAATACAGAAATCATATAAACAAAAGTTTGGGCCAATCCATATTTAAGGAAATTTAACTTTTCAGTCCAATTAAATACGAAAATGTCGCTTTCCAAGAATTTTATAATATCAAAAATCCCCCAGTTTCTCACTTGCGAAGAATTAGAAATAATATAATGACTAGAAAGTGATTTTGAAAGATATAAAGTATACTTGTTATTGAACTTAGGATTATTATTTGATAAAGGAAATATATATATCTTTTTCATCTAGTTTATGAGACTTTGAAAATCTATTCTAATCAAATATGATATTACTCCAAAAAAGTCAGCTAACTTAAACCGCTATCAGATGTTCAACAAATTTAACTTATAAAATTGATGATCCCCCAAAGGTTAGACAGTAAATTATACATCTGTTAAGTAAAAAATAAAAATTATTGCTATTGCTTTAGAAGTCCTTCTTTTTCTTTTGTGAACAAGTGGAGTTATATGTTGATAAGTTCTTCATTTTTAATGTATTTTGATTTGGACTTGTAGACTTGTGCCGGAATCTGATACTTGAGGGATGAATGTCGGCGTTCATGATTGTAAAAATCAAAATATTCCACAAGTTGCCGATTTAAATCAATTCCATCCTCGGCCGGATTAAGATAACTCTTTTCATACTTTACACTCCTCCACAGCCTTTCCACAAAGGCGTTATCAGTCGCTCTTCCCTTGCCATCCATACTTAGAGCCACACCCTGATTAAGGACGGCAGATACAAATAGATCTGAGGTGTACTGGCTACCTTGATCTGTATTTATAATCCCCGGCTTTCCGTGTAACTCTATGGCTTCAGAAAACACTTCTGCACACCATTCGCTATCCATGGTATTACTTACGCTCCAGTTGACTACATATCTGCTGTAAAGATCTATTATGGCCGTAAGATACATGAAACCTTTCGCCATGGGAATATAGGAAATATCAGTTGACCAAACCTGATTAGGCGATTCTATTTTTAAATCTCTAAGTAGATAAGGATACGTTTTGTGTTGCTTATTTCGCTTGCTGGTATGCTTTTCCCGTTGCTACGGCTCCGTAAGCCCATAACCTTGTAGTACAGCCGCTCTATACGCTTAAAATTAACACAATAACCCTTATCTTTTACCAGCCAGCTGTGCATCTGTGGAACTCCCTTATAGGGTGTCCATCCATCACAGGCATTAACTCCAGGTTAATTCACTTTCGCCCTTTGGCTGATAATAATAGCCAGATCCTGGAACGCCCAAAATCTCACACTGCTGCTCTATGCTTAGTTTGGTATGACCCTTGCTTATCATGCTTCTGCGTTCAGATTTACTCTTTACTGCAAGGCCTTCTTTAAAAAATCATTCGCTACTTTTAATTCACCGATCGTTTTCAGCAGCACATCGCGTTCAGTCTCAATTTCACTCTTTGCACTAGGTTTACCCTCACTAAAAACGTTCTCTGCTCCTTCCAGAAACTCCCGCTTCCACGTGCTGATCTGCTGAGGCGTAAGCTCAAACTTTTCTGACAGTTCAGCCAAAGTCTGACGTTCCTTTAAAGCTTCAAGTACCACTTTCAGCTTAAACTGCTCGTGAATTTTCTCCGTTTCATAATCCAGTAAAATTAAGTTATTTTTATCTCAATTTACTGTCCGGGTCTGGGGGATCATTAACTCTTATCTTGTGACAAAAAAAACACAAAGCTATTTGCAATCGTTTCTATATTTGCACGGTCAGTAAAAAGTCTAGAGTTTGTATGGGGGTCTATTATACCCTCAAAACTGCTCCTCAGTATGTATTCTGAAAACTCATTAGGATCCATTTTACCTTTATCTCTTTCAAGACAAGAGTTTAGCATCTCGAAATAACTTGAATTATATTTCAAATCTTCCAATGAAATTCTATGGCAATATTTAAGTTTGTCAAAAAAAATATTGCTAAATAAAAAAACATCTTTATTCATCAAAGCCCCTTCAAAAGCTACAGTTCCGCTGTTTGTAAAAATTGTTTCAGACATTTTAATTATTTCATGAGAACTAACTTGCTCATGTATGATTAAAGTATTGTTCAGAGCCAAACATTTTCTAAAAAAACTACTCCCACGGTTCCCAATTGCATTAGTATGTTCTTTAACCACTAAATAGTAATCATTAGGAAGTATCCTCCAAACATCGCGAATTAATAAGAATTGATCATCATAATATCTTCCCACGACATCTACTGAAGCCTCGGGCTGCATATGTAATGTAACAAAAAAGAATTTTTTACCAACCAAATCATTAAGAGATACTTTATCTAAGATTTTCGTATAAAAAAATTTATTAAATTCTGTATCCAAAAATCTTTTAATTCTTTTAAATAAACTGCTCTTTAAACTCTGTAAACTATCATTAGGATATTTTTCGAAATGACTAAAGATGAAAAAGTTAAGAAGCTTTTTAATTTTGTATTTTGTCGTCAAAGAGTATTCGACATCCTTAGCAACATCAGCCACTCTTTGTGGAACAATAGGTTTAATGGGTATTGTAACTCCTTTCAATATATCCTCATTATGAGCATATTCAGCTTCATAATGAATTGTATCTTGAAATTCAGTATCCATAAGAGTAAAGCGTCCATTGGGTATTCGTATAGATTGTGGATGTAAATAGTAGCATTCTTTGGCAAATTTATCCCTGCATATACGGCTCATCAATATTTCATGAGCCCATGTTATCTCTCCGAAAATATATTGTAATTTATGCTTTCTAACAAAATTATAAAATATTGACTGCATCTTATTGAGATAGTTCAGTCCTTCATAAAAATGATTTTTTAAAACTCTATCAGAAAATAACAACTCATTCAGTTTATACTCCCCAATAGGGCCACCCTCTTCACGTTTTCTTATATTCCAGTTTAATAAGAGAATTCTTTCCTTATCATGTCCTGTTGATAATAGATAATCATACTGGAATTGAGCAATACATATCCAAAAAACATTCACACCTTCCTTTTTTTTAGTAATAGATTGCCCTATCAAATTAAAAAAATGGCACTTTTGTCCATTAGCAACAAACGCAATATTCATAAATTGAAAAAATTGGATTCAAAAATTATCTTAAAATAAAAAACTTAAGCGTTAAGCCAACTTATTGTAGATGAAGGCATTATTTCTATTCAAGGAGCATAAAAATGCTAAAAATAAGTCTGTTAATAATATTTCAGCTCTGTTCCCCCCATAAGCATAAAATGTTATGCCCGACAATACAATGTTGGCCCAAAGGCAAAGTATAATCAAATTAGATATCTTTAATTGTCGGCCTCTCATCTTAAATAAATTACCTAGTATTAAGGATACAAATATTAAGAATATTCCACCCCAAAACTTTCCAAAATCTTCTATAATATTCCCAATAAATGTATAAAAAATATATTGAGGAATATTTGTTTTTAATGCCCAATAATCTCTCCTTTCTATATTATTATTAAAAGAATCTAATCCAAAAAGCTGTTTGAAATATGAAAAGCAATAATCCCCATTAGTCGTGCCATGCATATTCCATATATATTTATTGAAATTGAGAGGTCCTTCACCAGCATACAAGGATATCCATTCGATTACTGTTCCCCTTGACTCAAACTTATTTTCAGTAAATCGAGCAAAAGTCAGAAAAAGAAAAACGGCTATTATTCCCGCCAACAATATAACCCCATATATCCTTATTGCTTTTTTTACATTAATGGGGAGAAATTTTTTGAAAATGAAGTATAACCCAATGATGTACAAAGCCGTCTGAGTAATACTTCTTCTTCCTCCTTGAATTATTCCCATACCATTTACACAATAAATTGACAATAAAAGCAAAACGATAATTCTCCAATCTTTTTTTGGGGCAGCAAACTGCAGAAACAATAATATGGGAGAAATATCTGATAATCTATAGACAAAAAAATAAAAAGGTCTGCTAATTGCACTTAATTGTAAAGTATTTATTGCTCCATCACCCGTATTTTTCATCGTATGAATCTCAGAAAAAACAGACTTGTCCATTCTGGATACTGTTGCTAGTAAATACGTAATCTCAGCAGACGGCACAATAGAAACAAGCCCAATAAAAATAGACAACCAATAAACCAATCTATAATTACAACTTATCTTTTCAATTGTACTATTATCAAATCTGATAATTGGGTAGATTATAACAAGAAACAGGAAGAACAAAAATAAAGCTGGAACTATCTGAAGATTTGTAAAAAAAGACAAACTGGAGTTATAAAGTATAACCCCAAAAACCGCAGATAAAGTATAGATTAGTATTGCTAGGCTACCTAAAGAAAATGCTCCCGTTTTTACCTGATATAAAACAAACAGGCCCGCAAACAAAACGAAATTTCCCCAAACAATTAGTTCTTGATTACTTTGCATTAAGGTTTTAAATTGTAAATCGGTAAAATAAGAACTTTTTACTCTAAAATACTATTTTAATGGCTAAAAAGAAAGTAAAAGGGAGTGATAAACCTCAAATCATTCATTACTTCTAAAATTATTCTGACAAAAATCTCTTAATGCAAGTATTAGTTTCTATGTGAAAAAGATAATCATGATAAAAACCTTGAAACAGTATCATTATATAAGCTCTTAACCTCTCCGGAAATCTTATTAAAATCGACCATTAAAGATTCCCGGATAATACTTTCATTTTTTAAAACATCCTCGATTACCTTTAAGCATTTTTCTCCTTTAAAGTTTTCTATGTCTACACAATAAGGCTCAAGACTAAAGTTCTGTACTAATGCTGTCATTTTTTCCTGAACAGGAATTGAAACTATAGGTATATTATTTGCAATACTTGTTATCTGTCCATGATATCTCATAGATACAACTACATTACACTCATTCAATTGCGAAAAGTATGAACCGAATGTGATTTCATCTTTATAAGAACACTTCAATTCATCCAAAAGTATTTTGTCAGAAAAATGAAATAAAGGAAATACTAAATCTATGTTCAAACTTTGTAACATACTAAATACTTTTCGCAATTCTAAACAGAATAATTCATGTTTTTCCAATTTATCTTTGGATACAACTTTTCGCAATTCAGCTGGATTGCTATTAGCATGAAAAAAAGGATGCAAGAAAAATGGCCATATGAGAAACCCCACCACTATTCTTGATCTTTGTTTATCCTCTTCTTTTTTATTCAAAAATGATGGCAAACTAAAAACAGGGTCGTAGTTAGAGAAAAGATTTTTTGGAGCTCCGCCATTCGCTAAAAAACCATTATATGACTTTTTATCCCGAGTAATAACGAAATCTGCATTTCTAGAAATATCTCCAAAAACTGTTCGCAGAATAACATTTGGGAATGGTTGTTCATTACAGCCCATGCCAACTATTCCGTATTTCTTCCCATATAATCTAGCATAAAGTAACACATACAAGTAAAGTGGTATACTTCGAGAGACGTTTTCTTTATGTAAAACCTGGTAGTATTCAAAAAGCCCTCCGCCACCCAGAAGAACGTAATCAGCATTTCTAATCTCTCTAATAATTTGTTCCTTATCATATCTATAAAAAGTCGCAACTCCATAATCAGTGGTAGAAGTTTTTTGACGACAAGAAAGTCTGATCTCAATATTTCTAGGAATATACTGTTTAATAGAAAAAAAAATCAAATCATCTCCAATATTAGTATTACCATACGCTCCAAACCATGCCAATCTGGCGACTGGTTTGGTACTCTTTTTAAAAAGAAATTCTCTTACTTTAACAGATAAAAAAGTCAGAAAAAAAATCATATAAAACCGTAATTCCTTCAGTTTTGCCCAATACTTCATAGTCTTTATAAAATTGAATATTTCAGAAACCTAACACTTAAATGATTAATCAAAACAAATAGCAATTAAAGTTTGTATTAATAATTATTTTCCTCTCAAAACATCTATCTAAATTATGCTTGCCACTCAAAGGCTCCTTATCTTCCCAGATTAAGATTTAAAAAGCCATTTGCAGGAGATCGCAAATGACTATAAATAACAGATTATGTCCTTTTCCTATGCTAACGCTAACTCCTTCTCTAAGAATATTCCAAAAGAAAATCAGAAAACCTCGAAAAGAAATAATCAAAGTTATTCTCGCAAAAGTGTCAGATTTTCTTCGAAAGCCCGAGAAGCAAGTACTTCTACCCGAGCAGAGATTTTATTTCTTCGTTTGCCCCCTTGCTTTAAGATATCAATCGTCTTCTCATATATTTCATCTATTTCAGTCTTATTTGGAGCAGCTTCATATTCTATTGGAGTTCCTTCATAAGCTAGCACATTCTGAAGACTTAGCGTTTTGTGAGAATTAGATTTCATAAAAATACAAGGAGTATTTCCTAAAGAAGCAAGAATTGAAGGGTGAAAACGCCCAGAAATAAAAACTCTGGCGTTAGCTAAAATTGCTCCACCTTCCTTTACATTAATATCCAACGGGATTATAGGAGTATTGGTCTGTTTGGACACTTCGAAGAGAAATTTATCTCCAGAGCAAGTAGGTACCAGAAAAACTTGCACTCTTGTTTCCTTAAGTTTGTTAACCAAAAGAACAAAAGACTCAATAGCATACTGCTTAGAAAAAAAACTAACAGATGCTGACCCTCCACTTAAGCAAATATAATCTTTGCTGAAATCTAAATCTTTAAATGATAAACTAACCAATCTATTACTGTTTAAATCTCCACTTTGAGAAAGGCTTAAATATTTTTCATTCAGCATCTTTCGCCATGTAAACAAAGCATCAGGAATAAAAGAAGCATTTATTTCAGAAGAAAACCCATTAAGAATGTTTAGGGACATTTCATCTCTCAACCCAATAGCTTCACAATTCTTAAATATTGATATTAGTTGAGAAATAAACTTTTCGTCTGGCTCTGATTTTGGAGAATAAGAAAGCATTCCATTCAAAAAAAAGGTTTTCTTACCCATTTTTTGAGAGAGTTTCAGTATAAACAAAAAGAATAAAGCGACTCTGTGCGGGGGAGTAGAGAAAATAATTGTCCCTTCTCCATTTAGAACAACTGCATCTGAATTTTCAATTTTTTCATATATTTCCTGTAGCCTTACATACTTAGTTTTCATTTCTAAAAACTTCTCTATCGATTCATCCATATCAGTAGTGATAAAATCATCTCTATAAACACGGAGTCCAACTTTCCACAAAAAATTCCAGAAAAAATTCACTTTACTTTTATAAAGCATCTCAATCGGATAAAGACTGTTATAAAGAAGTGGTATACAAGCAGCCAATTTATAGGAACTTGGAATAATCCCACTTATCTGGTGTTCAGAAGCTAATATATCGTGAAGAGCTTCACTTGTAGCTTGCGCCCCCCAATTTTTCCTGCATCGACCATCTCCAACATATAAAATTTTCATCTTTAGAATCGGTATTAGTTATAAAAGAAATCCACTATTAATAATAAATTAATCTTCTCTAAAACACTCTTGATTTTAAGAGTTACAAATGGCTATACCAAGAAAATACAGTCGCAAACTCAAAACATATGAAATAATAACTAAACAACTCCTAGACTCTTATTCTGAAAATTATTTGAAAATATTCTTTTCAACAAGACATTTATTCCCCAAGAATAAATTATTGAGATTAAACGGACTATAAAATATGGCATAGCAGATTCTTTCAACATAAAATGATGAAAGCGAATAAATCTTAGACTTAGACAAGAGCATGCTTCTTATTCAGTATTTTCATCAGTTTTGTATAAAAGAATTTAAACTCATTCTTTGTAAGACCAAGCATTAAAATTGCAACCAACGAGGTAAATAATCCCAATACGATAATCGATATTGATCTTAGCATGGACTCATCTATCCAAAACATTTGAACTACTCGCGGGATCACAAATGAGAAAAAACCAACATTAAAAATAACCAGCAAGACCTTAATGAAATATTTCTTGATATCAAAATTTACCAAATATTTCAAAATAATTACTCTGAATACATTACAAAAAAAAGTATTAATAATTAAAACATAGAAAGAAGATTGGGGATTAAAGCCCAAATACAAAAGAATATAAGCAACTGGTAAACTTAATATTCCCATCCCACCAACAATAATCTGGTATATCTTTACCTTTCCAGAAGCTTGAGCTAAAGTAACGATGGGATTTACAACTAGCCTGAGTAAAGCATCTATTATTGTTAATCTAACAAAAACTGTTGTGTAGCTTGGAACATCAACCAGCCATAGGCTTAGAAAAAATCTGGTTTCTAGTAGTAGTGGTAAAGAAAGTAATAAAAGTAAATAGAAAGAGAACTTGGTACTCTGAAAAACCAGTCTCATGGCATCATCAAACTGATTAGCTGCATAAGATTTAGTTATTTGTGGTCGAACAGCGGCGTAAAAATTATGTCCAAAGTTTAAAATAAGTGAGTTAACTTGATAAGAAACCCCTCTGGCGGCATTTACAACAGGACCAAAGAACATATTTAACAATATATTAATCCCTTGATCCCTTCCTACTCCAGAAATGGCACCAAATAGGTTCCAACCAGAATAGCTTGTGATTTCTTTAAACAAACCCTTGTCCCAATAAAAAACGAAACTACACTCTTCAAATTTTCTTTTACAATAATTACGATAAATAAAAGTAACAATGGAAACTACAATAAATGTCAAAATTGAATACAATTTCAATTTATCATACTCAAACCAAGTAAGAAAGTAAACAATTAAAAGTTTCAAAAGCACTTCTATTATACTTACAAATGCATATACTTTCATCTTCTCATGAGCAATTATTACTGCATTGAATGGTACTGTAAGCATACTCATCATAAAAGAAAACATGGAAAACTGATAAACCCACCGCGCAGCGTCCCGTCTTTCAAGTGGAATGCTTAGTTGAGTTTCAAAAAACCACAAACCTATTGTCTCCGCTAATAGAAAAATAATCAAAGCAATCAGGAAGTAAATAGTCATCGTCATACTAAAGGTCTTTTTTAGCTTTTCAAGGTCATTCCTGCCTAGTTCAAAAGCAAAAAATCGTTGAGACGCAGATGACATAGTACCGCTCAAAAACGAAAACATCGTAACAATGCTTCCCACAACATTATAAATACCAAAATCAACTACTCCCAATGTTTTTAAAACCGCTTTAATAGTATATAAAGAAACTCCTGTAGTTAGAAGCATTCTGAAATATAAAAAAAAAGTGTTCCGAGCGATACGCCGATTACTATCAACTACTGTTTCTTTGGTCATTGTATGATATTCAAGACATTATACTCCCTGATTATTTAGCTGTTTTAATCATTAATTTTGCTCTTTCTGAACTTCAATTTACCTCTTTGAACATCTTCAATATCAAGTACATCTTTGGATTTGTAAGCTAATGCTTTATGAGTTGCATCCAAATCCCTTACAAGTCTCCTTAACCCATCAGGCTCTAGCGAAGCAGAATGGTCAGTACCCTTCCAAGTCCTATCCAAAGTATAATGTCTTTCAATCCATTCAGCACCCAACGTAAAAGCTGCAATATCAATTGCTATTCCTAAATGATGTCCAGAGAAACCAATAGATTTCACTTTATCTCCATACTTTTCTTTAAGGGTTAAAATCTCCAAAAGACACACATCTTCAAACGGAACAGGATAGCCAGATGTGCAATTATATACCACTAAATCCTTGTTTCGTCCTTTAGTAATAAAAAAATCAATCAAATCTTCTATTTCGTCCTTAGTAGTCATACCTGTTGAAACGTGAATTTCTCCCATATAATTATCTGCCAACCATCCTAGCATTTCATAATGATTATTACATGCAGAAGGTATTTTTATCAATTCAGGATTTAGCGCGGCAATCTCTTTAGCAGAGGTTAAATCCCAAACAGATGTAGAGTAAATAATACCCAAATCTTCACAATAAGCTTTCAGTTCAGCATGCTGTTCAGTATTAAATTCTAAAAATTCACGATGTTCTCCATACGTATTTCCGTATGAATTAGCAGGATTAGGATGAGGAGCATTATATTGCTCTTCAGTAAGTAACTCCTTATTATTCCTCTTTTGAAATTTCGCTACATCTGCCTTGCAGAAGATTTTTGCTACTTTAATCAATTCCTTGGCGATCTCCATATCACCTTTGTGATTACATCCAATTTCAGCGATTACTTTTGCTGTTTTCATAACTAAAAAAATTAAGTTAAAATTATACAAATCTTTTATTCCACTTTATAATCCAGTCTATAGCCTCACGAATTGCCATGTCCCCCCCCTCGTTATGAAGCACAATGTCTGCTTGACTCCGAATTGTACTCACAGCGTTAGCAGGGGCAAAACTCCAATTTACTCTAAGCATATTGGATAAATCGTTGATATCATCTCCAATATATGCCAATTCATTTAAATAAAGACCTAGAGCAGAAGAAACATGGTTCAATAATGCATACTTATCCTTCACTCCTTTATAATAGTGTTCTATCTTAAGCTTAGACATTCTTTGAGTAACAATAGGGCTATCCTCAGAAGTCATAACGATTATCTCCAGACCAGCTTCTCGGGCTAATTCAAAACCCATTCCGTCTCTTAAACTAAAAGACTTACCTATCTCTTTATCAGTTCCTGTAATGACCTTACCTTCCGTAAATACTCCGTCGACATCAAGAACCAACCCTTTTATTTTACCAGTTGAAACTTTAGAAGATATCATCCTATTGGTTAACAACTGCTCTACTAATATCCAATCAGAGGGTTCATCAATTTCAATCAAAGAATCCTCAGACATTTCAACAACAGATATTTTTCCACCAAGACGGTTCTTTGTCGAAAGAAACATTTCTCTCTTGATTGCATAAACTGCTCCATTCTCAATTAGTAAACCTTCAAAATCCTGGCGTCTAGGCCTGTTAAGATAATCGTAATTTAAGCTTTCCCCCCTCGTTGACCATATAAACCGTTTAGAAGCAACCACAGTAAGTGCAGAATCATAATTCTTTGCATTTAACTCATTTAGTACACAGTCAATATCCATTGTTGAAGTGAGGGGAGATGTTGCTTGAAGCAGACATATAATATCAAAAGAAAAATCTATTTTTTCAGCAAGTTCGAGAATCGCCAATTCAGTACTTGCTGTATCCGTTGCGGAAACCTCAGAACGCTCAATATATCTTACTTTCTTCGACCACAAATAGTCACTTTCTACTCTTAGCTTGATTTCTTCGTCATCCGAAAAAATGTAAATCTCATCTAACCCACTTTCAATGGCCGCAGTCAATACCCATTGATATAAAGGTCTTCCTAAAAGTTTTTTTTTATTCTTTCCTGGTATACCTTTCGAGCCTTTTCTTAATGGTATTATCCCAATTGATTTTGTCATTATGTTTAAGGAATTTCTATGAATTAATCTTCGAACTCTTGACTTACGAAATGTTCAAAACATCTTTAGAGAGATTATTAGTACCTTGGCAAATAATAATCGTGTTTATCGACAAAATCTAAAAATAATGATTATATCCATTATTGTGAAATAATGCAAGAGAAGAATAATGTTCAAAAGATTTTTTGAATCTCTTATTAATGTGACCCGCCTAGAAAGAGGGAAGTCTAAAAATAACTACTTAAATTTTTGAAGCAATTAATCGATTATGTATTTCATTTAGCTTTCGGTAAAAAGGACTTGAAGTTCAAAAAGTTCCTCCAAGTCTTTTTGGGTTTCTCTACTCCATATCCATATCCATATCCATATCCATATCCGTATCCGTATCCGTATCCATATCCATATTCTTTCAAATTTCGGTAGTTTACAGCATTGAAAATCACAGAAAGAGATTTAAAAATTTTCTTCTTATTAAGATCGGCTAGATTAACCATAAATTGTCGGGGAGTATATTCGTGACGCACAACATAAAAGCAGGCATCTGCATAGGGCGCAAGTAGTACCGCATCAGTCACCAAGTTTGTTGGAGGAGTATCAATAACAACATAATCAAACGTACCTTTCAGATTATCAATAAGATTCTTTACTCTACCATTCATTATCAATTCAGATGGATTAGGCGGTACGGGGCCACTAGGAATCAGATAAACATTGGCCTGAGCAGTTTTTTGTATGATCTCCTCTTCCTGTGCCTTTCCAATCAGATAATTGGACAATCCTTTGTTATTCGGTACTCCCAGATAACTATGAATAGTGGGCTTACGCATGTCAAAGCCCAGAATCACTACCTTTTTATCTAACAAACCCAAAGAGGCTGAAATATTTGAAGTCACAAAACTTTTTCCTTCACCACTGGTAGAAGAAGTAATCAATAGTACTTTACCATCCTCGTCCTTAATTCCTGAAAACAAAAAACTTAAATTTGAACGAATCATCCGTACCTGCTCTGAAACAAAACTGCGACTATTTACATCTAAAATCTCCCCTTTTTCTTCTTTGGGCTTCTGACCAATCTCCCCAAACACAGCTACCCCAGTCTTACTTTCTATTTCTGCACGAGATTGTATAGAATTGATCATCATACCTTTGAGATAGATAACTCCAACAGGAATTCCAAAACTCATAAAAATCGCGAAAAGTATTATGAGTTTTCTCCTTGGCTTAACAGGGTATCCAGAATCAAAAGGGCTATCTACCACACGACTGTCTGTTACAGTCGAAGCATATGAAAGAGCAGTTTCTTCCCGCTTTTTCAATAAAAGAAGATATAGGTTTTCCTTAATACCAGCCTGACGCTTAATTTCTACAAACTCTCTTTCCTTACGTGGAATTGTGCTGATTGCACCCTCCAAACGATTATTCAGCGCCACTAAACTACTCTTAGTAACCTGCAAGCCAGTTTTCTGATTGGTCACATTTTCACGAATAGCCTGTTTCACGTTTCGCATTTGAGTATCAATAGTCTGGAGAAAAGGGTTGTTAACTTGTGCCGAACGAGCTAACTTTTCTCTTTCTAAACCAAGTTGAGACAATTGATTGATGTAACCTGTTAGTACTGGATCATTGACCATCAGAGTTGCAGGAGCCACATTACCCACCTGTTCAGATTGGAGATAACGATCAACCCCATCAAGTACTTTGAGTTGAATATCCACTTCATTGAGTTTAGAATCATTGTCCTTGACCTTTTCCAAGAACAGGTTAGCCTCAGTACTCAAATCTGTGATACCTCTAGAACGACGATACTGTTCCACATCCTGCTCTACATCGCCAAGTTCCGCAGTAATAAGTCTAAGACGGCCCTCAATAAAACGTAAGGTATTAGTAGCTTCACGGTTCTTATCCTCAAGAGAAGCGAAAGAGTATTCTTCTAAGATTTTAGACATAATATCTTTACCCTTAGCTTTCACCGGAGTCTCTAAACTTAGGGCAATGACCGTACTTTTTTGATTTAGCAAAGATACATCCAAACCTTCTATCAGACGTCCTACTAACTTGTCTCTGTCCACGAAGATAATCTTTATAGGATTATCTTCCTTATATTTTTCTCCGTTGTTTTTAAAAACTCTAAATTTACCGTAATCTGAAGTAATGGATTCAGAATATTCAAATTTCCCGAGGCTTTTCTTAGTCTCACTCAACAATTCATACTGATTACCCTCTAATAGCCGCACATACATGGGATGTTCATAAGCAAAATCATTATAATTAGCCACATTTATCTTTATAGGACTTTTACTTCCATATAATTCAACATTCTGAATGCTCCCCTCTTCCCAATACGACACAGTAAGATTTAATTGGTCAACTACTTTCTCTATAAGTGCTCTAGACTTAAGTACTTCAATTTCATTCTCAACAAGCTTACTGCCTCCTAGAACATCTAAATCTGCTAACATTTCATTCCCAACAGAAGCACCTTTTTTCTCATCTTTTATCAATATAGAAGCGCTTACTTTATATATTGGAGTTGCATATAGTAAATATAACCACCCCCCTCCCAAACAAATTACTAATGAAATAACAAACCAGTACCAATAACGAAGGTACTTTAACAAAATGCCCTTCAAATCAAAATCAGGCTCTTCCTCTTTTTCGAAAAAATTATTTGCGGTCATCTCCTGTTGATATTTAATTTCTTAGTTGCCTATAGATCTACACAAAACTGAATTATTTCAAAATAAAATTAAGTAATACGACCAATGTGGTAGCAATACCTGTAAAAATCGGCACCAATTGCACACGCTGTTCAGTATTAGTCACTTTACCTTTTATAGGTTCCACATAAATAACATCCCCATTTTGGATAAAATAATAGGGTGAGGTAAATAAATCTCGAGTTAGCATATTAATCTTGGCTATTTCTCGCAATCCGTTAGAATTACGTATAATAGTAACACTATCTCTTTTGCCGTAAATATTCATATCCCCTGCCATCGCTAACGCTTCTGGTAAAGTCGTTCTGTCATCCAATAAATTATATGTACCCACTTTATTCACCTCCCCCAATACAGAAAACTTATGGTTTAGGAAGCGTACATTTACAGCAGGATCTTTAAGATATAACTCTATTTCTGATCGAATTTTCTCTCCAGCTTCTTCCAACGACAATCCTGCCAGATATTGCTTTCCTATAAAAGGAACTACTACATTTCCAGAAGAGTCAACTTTGTAACCCAAAGGTTGACCACGATTCATCCCTCCTCCCGTTTGTCCCGGAAAAGCAGACATAGTCAAAGAGTTAATATTTTGGAAATTCAAAATTTCATTTGACTCCTTATTCAAACTACTTACTGTAATAGCCAGAATATCGTCTGTAGTAATGCGAGACACCTTAGGCAACTGGGTTTCAATAAAAGCGGGGTATTTTGGGTTGTTGCTCTGGAAATAGACCACCTTTTTGGTATCTACACAGGAAAAGAAAAGGGTCGAAAAAAACAAGGCGCAGGCCGCTAAAACCCAGCCTTTGCGGCGGTTCTGATGAAAGATCATACGTGTTTATTCAGAAGTTTCTTTTGTAAGTGGTATCAAAGATAGTTTTTTTGGATGGATTTCCATGAATTGGTTTTATAATTTTTTGAAATTATAGTAGTAAAAATTTGTCAAACCGTTAAAGTATATTGGACATTAAAAGGTCGGAATCTTAACTATCCTTAAATCCTTAATGGTTAAAAAAACTGGCAAAATTTAGAACATTAAGGTATTAAGGGACATTAAGAGACCGAAATCTTAACTATCCTTAAATTCTTAATGGTTGAAGACATTAAAAACCTGATTATTAAATAGAAGAATTTTTGCTAAAGGGATCATACAATCAAATTTTCTTATTTTAACTTTTTCTTCTTCTTACTTTTTTAAAAAAGTAAGCAAAAACTTTAAAAATTCTAACTCACAAATCTGGAAAATACTGCTTCAAATTGTATCGTAATGCAATTTTCCAGCTTTGCTCATACAGAGAATTTTTGTTCGGATGTACATTTATTTGAAGTAAACGTCCCTTTCAGAAACTTCTCATTCTAAACTTCTAGCTTTACCAAAACATTATTCAATCATTCTATCATTCAGTCATTCTAAATTATTATTCAATCATTCAAAATTATTACCAATCACTAAATGACTAACTCGCTAAATCACAATTAATTCACTCATTCTATCATTCACTTCTATGTTGAAAACCTAGCGAATAGGCTAAAATTTGACAATAAAATTCTGTTTTTATCTTTTTTCTTCTAAAAGCCTTTCAGTCCGGGTCATGATTTTTGTCAAGGCCGAGCGAAGCGAGTTCATTTAGCCTTTACAAAAATTATGGGCTGGACTACCTTTGCCTTTGGAAGCAAGAAGATAAAAGTCCTTATTTATAGTTTTGTTGTGCTGCCACTCTCACGCTAACCTTTTCAATCAATCTTCTATCAGCAGTCCTGTCCGGCCGCAGTGTATTTTTCATATAAAAAGGTGGGGGGCGTAATCTCAATCGAACAGTCTTCCTTTTCAGGTGCTGCAGTGAATGAATACCGCTTCTTCCCCCATCCAGATCTTCCAAGGTTACCAGTGGGCTTTACCTATTGAACTATTCCCAGTTCGTACTCTTTTTTATGCTTTAAGACATAACGTATCCTGTTGATCAGATTTTTAGCAATCTTAATGATTGCTTTATTCTTTGGCATCCTTTGCATTAACTCTGTAAACCTGGCCATCAGAAAAGGGTCTGTCCGCATCGCCACCCAGGAGGCTTCTATTATGCCAATCTTCAATTCTTTTCTCCCCCTGCTAATTAATTTGCCTACCATCATTCTCTCCCCTGAAGCATGCATGCCCGGAACAAGGCCTATATAATTGCATAGTTCATCTAACCTTTTGAACCTGGTAACATCCCCCAGTTGTGTAAGTATAGTCATCGCTGTAAGGGTTCCTATACCCGGGATTCCTATCAGTAATTCATAATCCTTTACGTAACGCTCCGACTGTGACAACTCTCTTAGCTGAGAGTTCACTATTAATAGTTCCTTCCTCAGATGTTCCCCGATCCGAACAAAATTGCCCAGCACCTTATCCAACTCGCCCGATTCATCCCGTAAGCTTTTAAGCCAATCCAGGTATCCTTTGGACCAATGCCGGCTTTGGGGTAAACTAAAGCAAGCTGGAATCTCTACGTTAAATTGAAACAGCCACGACTTTACTCGGTTCTTTATCCTGCTTAAATCTTTGATAAGCTTATGGCGTTGACGTACCAATCCACGATCCCTTTCAAGTAAAACATCAGGAATATGAATCCCTGTAATCTCACCTCCCCTTAGCAATTTAGCTAATTTCCGACTATCTGCCTTATCCGTCTTCTGAATCTTATCCTTGTGACTCGTCGGTACATCAGACGCATGCACAACAATACAATTAATCCCAAGTGAATTCAATTGACGACAGGCCGAAAAACCACTGAAGCCTGACTCATATACAGCATGATAATTTGCCCCTGGAAATGTACTATGAAGGTATTTTGACAGCCCTTCAGCACTAGGATCACAACTCATAATTTTATGTTCTGAATGCTCCCCTAAAATGGTTACTTTCCAACTCTTCTTGTGATAATCTATGCCTACATAAATAGATTGCCCGGCAAATAATTGCTCCTTAATTTGAGTTTGCATAAGCTTCTTTTCTGTTTAATGTTATTTGCTAATTCCATTAAGTTATGAATTTTAGCTTATGCCGTTTCAAACATAGTACCTCTTTCTAAATTACCTTCCTAACTTCCGTATGCTGAAGATCCACGACGATATTCATCTGAAGTGCCTCCAGGCGTACATACATTTTCTTACCCTGAATATTCAGTACTCTTGCATCTGTTTCGGCCAGATGACCTGTATTAATGCGAACAAGGTCATTCGGCAGGATCGTTGAAGTAGAAATGTACTCATGCTCATACTCAGTCAAAAGCTCACGGATGGCCTTAATCTCTTCTTCTCTGACTACTGCCGCCTTACCCAGCCAGAAGAGATAGCGAACCACACCTGGTATGCCAAACACCCTGGCCCGCTCCTTTTCCGACAGTCTAACAAAAACATAAGATCTGAAAAGCGGCTCTTCTACTACTTTTATGCGGTCCGACCAGCGGTTTTTCACCTTCTTTATCGGACAATAAGCTTCTATGCCAGCGTGATTGAGCTTCTCAGCCACCAGCTTCTCATTCCTTGATTTGGTGTACAAAACAAACCATTGTAACTGCTTTCCTGTCTCCATCACTTCCATTTCACTCTATGGCTTCGCCCTTTCAGTCCCATCGCGGGTTACCTAGCGGTTTTAATATTTCCTGGCCCTTACGGGCAACAAGGTAGCTGCTTCACCCGGAAAATTGCCCAGACCTCTATGAGAGGACCAGACAATAACCGAAAGAATTTATTTGTATAATCACCAGATACCCGGACTAATCCCGGCGTCTGAGTGATGTTTTTCACTCATTGAAATTACTTTTTGATGTTGTGAAGCGTGCCTGTGGCACCTTACTTTTGAAAAAACTTGTGGAACATCTCCCCTGACGGAGGTTTTGTTTTCAAATTTGAAGGATAATAACCCTCTCTCTTTTACAGGTTGGAAATTATTTCCATGGCTAATTGTTGAGCAATGCCCTTTTAAATATTCTATCAACTACAAAATATACAAAAATCTGCACTCGTACCAAAACAGGAAACAATACTTATTGGATTTAAAACCATTACAATTGTATTCTGTTTCTAAATGCAGATTACCTGAATGGCCCTTTTTAGGCGCGATGACACTTGTGATCATTATAGTTTTCATAGAATATTCTTTTGTAAGAGCGCCTTTCGACACTGCAATTATCCTAAAAAAAAAACTTAAAAAAAAATATTCTCGAATTTTTTATTCAATGGTAACAAAATAAAAATACAATATTAACAGTCAGGTTCCCGCATTCCAAAACAAAGGTCAAAGCCGGAAAAATATAACAAAATCAACAACAAATACTAATATTTATAAAAAAAATTCTACAAAAGCAATATTTAAGTTTACAGGCACGATCTTTGAAATGTTATATTGTTTTAAAATTTCCTCTGAAAACTCTCCCCTGCCCTTGGATTAATACTTTAATATGCCAAAATATTTATACGAAACTTTGTAAATATGATCGGTAAGAGGATCGTCTCAGCGGAATTTATCTGACTGCCCTCATTTATATATTGATCTGCCATTTTTTTTAGGAGAAATCCCTTCACAGACTTTGTCATTATCAGCTTTTAATCTACATTTGCACCGCTGAAAATCTGCCTGTTTTACAGGTCCCTGAACGGGACTGAGAGGGCGAAGCTATATTCATGAAGAAGCGACCTTCTTTTATCTGATCCTATGCTGAAGTTGATATACTGAGACAGGATGCAGAAAGGGGAAAAGCAGATGGATTACGATTAAATAAATGCACCAACTTAAGAAAGTGGCGCACTGAAGCGTTCGGCCAATCAGAATTTCAGAACCGGGTAAAAATTTACTAAGAACCGCAACAGTGGGGATGAAATCTCCGCTTCACTTCAAAAAAGCGCATTTAAAAACCTCTGTTTATCCTTCCGGCCTATACCTAACCGCCTTATATAGATTAACAGAACGATCAGCTCATTATAAAATTGTTTCTTTCTGCCACAAGTATGTTAAAAAACCACTGCTGTTCAGGATATCTCCTGATCACTCTCTTTTTTCTGTCTGTCCAAGCCCTCCAGGCCCAAACACCTGCCACCATAAAAGTTGATACTGTTTCAGACCAAGTTATTGAACGATATTACCGTGCTGCACAGGCCCGCGGCATGTCTGAGAGCCAGATCGAGGCTGCCGCTCTGGCCAATGGATACTCTCGCGAGGATATAGAGAAAGTCAGGGCCCGACTATCGAAGCTCACCAGCGGAAAAACCGGCACTCCCAACAAGGGCAACGTTAATCCTGCCAGGAAAATGCAGCTGGAAGAAGTTTCGCGCCGCAAAAGTCTCCCGGTAAAGCAAGACTCTGCTAAAACGAGAGACCCGATATCTCTAACACAGGACAATTTATTTGCTCCCCAAAAAAAGAAAGAAATATTCGGATCGTCTGTCTTCAACAATGAAAAGCTGGATTTTGAACCCAATCTGAGAATTGCCACTCCTGCTTCCTACATCATAGGCCCGGATGATGAATTAAGAATCGATATTTCGGGTTACGCTTACCAGCATTATTCTGCCCGAGTCTCTCCGGAAGGAACCGTCAAGATCGAAAGCCTCGCTCCCATTTATTTGAACGGACTAACCGTCGCCCAGGCAAAAGAAAAAATCGGGCAACGGCTGAAGACCTTATTCGGCGGACTGCGGAATGGCAGCCTTACGATGGACCTTACGCTTGGTGATGTCAGAAGTATAAAAGTAACCGTTGTAGGGGAAACGACCTATCCGGGTACATACACTGTCCCTTCATTGGCGACGGTGTTTCATGCTCTGTACCTTTCAGGCGGTCCCTCCCCTAACGGTTCCTACCGCAACATTCAAGTGATACGCCAGAACAGAATCATTCAACACATTGATCTCTACCCTTTTGTAGTCAAAGGGCTTTCACCCGGCAACATCAGCCTGCAGGATCAGGACGTCATTCTTATTCCTGTAGCCGACAGAAAGGTCGAATTTGAGGGTGAAATCAGCAGGCCTGTATTTTTTGAACTCAAGCCCGACGAAACATTCAAAGACTTACTTACGTACGCCGGCGGTTTTAATGAAAATGCTTATTCAGCCTCTGTAAAAATCACGAGGAAAAGCAACAGGGAAAAACAACTGGTCACACTCGATGAAAAAGACTTTGACAATTTTACCCTCAAGCACGGTGATGTAATAACCGTAGGCACCATCATCGATCGTTTTGAAAATAAAGCGGAAATAGAAGGTGCAGTATTCAGGCCGGGAGAATATGCCATTTCAGATCAGTTAAAAACTGTAAAGCAACTGATCAGCAAAGCAGAGGGTCTGCAGGAAAACGCTTTTCTGAACCGGGCCATATTAACCCGTCAACGTGAGAACCTTGACCCGGAATACCTCTCGATAGATCTTGGAAAGTTGCTGAAAGGTGAAATACAAGACATAGAACTCAGGAAAGAAGATCTGCTGATCATAAAGTCTATCAGCGAAGTACGTGAATTCCGCAAAGTAAGCATTTCCGGAGCGGTCATACAAGCCGGAGAATACGATTACGTGGACAACATGAGTGTAGGAGATCTGATCCTTATCGCCGGAGGTTTTACCGAAGGAGCCACCAATAAGCGGGTGGAAATTGCAAGAAGGGTTTTTAATGATGAATCCAATAACAAAACTGTAGAAATTCTTAATGTAGAAATCAGCAAGGATCTGAAGTTGCCGGATGCCTCAACGGTACTAAAGCCTTTTGATAATGTCTTTATCCGTGAATTACCCAATTATCAGGAACAAAAGATTGTTAAAATCCATGGCGAAGTCAATTACCCGGGAGCTTATGCCATCGAAAACCGGAACGAAAAAATCAATGACCTCATCCAAAGAGCGGGAGGATTAAGGCCTGAGGCGGATGTAGAAGGAGCGAAGTTCTATAGAGACTACAAACTGGTGGCGGTAAGTCTTAAACAAGCCGTGAGCAGTCCCAAAAGTGTCAACAACCTGACCCTGGAAGACAAGGACGAATTATTTATCCCCAAAGAACAGCAAACGATTCACGTAAGCGGGTATGTACTCAATCCGACTTCGGTGGCGTTTCAGCCTGATTATTCATTTAAAGATTATATTGCGCAAGCGGGTGGTTTCGGGGACAGCGCCTTTGTCAGAAAAACCTATGTACAATATGCCAATGGCCTTACCGACCGTACACGCTCGTTTCTGTTCTTCAGAAAATTTCCTGAGGTTCGGAAAGGCATGAACATTGTTGTTCCACCCAAACACAGGGAAAAACTCAGCAAGGCTGAAATCATTTCTATCAGTACCGGAATGGTATCATTGTCGGCTGTTTTGTTAACTTTATTGAGAGTTTTTTAACCATGGAAAAAGGCGATTTTTTTGAAATAAACCAGGCTGCACTTAGAGATATAATCCGAAAAGAAAAGGTCATTCTCTTATCATTTATTCTCCTCACAGCTGTCGGCAGTATACTATTTGCTTTTTACAAAAAAGATGAATTTCTTTCGAGTGGAAGAATATTGCCTGAAATACAAACCAGTAAGCTTGGAAATCTCAGCCAATTTGCAGGATTAGCAAGCCTTGCAGGAGTAGACCTCAACTCAGCCACTGGTTCGGAGGCCGTGAGACCTGATCTATACCCTAACATATTGAAGAGTACTCCCTTTTATATGAATCTCTTCAAAATAAAAGTACAGACGAAAGACAATCGGAGTCTGATTTTTGAGGAATTCTATTTTCAATATGTGGAGGACAAAGAAAAGCCAAAACCTGAGAAAATCAGTAAGTTTAAAGTAAAAGCTGACGGAATTATCATCATAAACCGGCTTACAGAGGATAGGATAAAAGACCTGAATAAGAGAATCAATGCTGAGTTCGACAAAAAATCAGGGATTATATCCATTGTAGTTAAAATGCCTGATCCGGTGGTTGCAGCAGAAGTTACGCGTTACGCCATGCAATATCTGACGGATTATGTAACAAATTACCGTACTGAGAAAGCGCGCAGAGATGTAGAGTTTCTTGCTGATCAGGTGACTGTATCCAAAGGCAGATATTATAACAATCAACAAAGAAAAGCCAACTATTCAGATCAATTTCAAGCGGCTACTATGCGTTTTCAGGCTTCTGATGTACAACGAGAGCGCCTTGAAACCGAATACCGGATGTCATCCTCTTTTTACAATGAGTTGCTGAAAAAATACGAAGAAGCTAAAATCAAACTTCAGCATGAAACTCCTGTATTTAAAATACTGGACCCACCGGTTGTTCCTACAAGAAAAAGTGAACCTAAAAGAAGCATCATCATAATTGTCTTAACTTTTTTGGGTGGGATATTCGGCCTGATGATTGTACTGCTAAAAGGAGGTAATTATAAAAAAGTCTTTGTCTAAACTCCATTAATCGGAAATGAGAAAAACTACACCCTATCTACCAGTACACTTAAAACTTCCTCAGCTATATAATGCTTTCTCCGAAAATTAACCTACTAAGGAATGCAGGAGCACTGAGTGCTGTTCAGGCAGCAAATCTAATTTTACCTCTTGTTTCTGTTCCGATCATTTCAAGAATTATCGGACCAGACAAATTCGGTGTAGTCAATTATGCCGCCAATTTTATGTTGTACTTCAGTTTATTGATAGAATATGGCTTCAATTTTACCGCTACAAGGAGATTATCAAGAGACCCGGAAAATGAAGAACTCCGAAACAGAATATTCTCTGAAGTTTTACTGGCGAAATCATTACTCTTTCTGACCTCTTGCATACTTTTTTTTACCTCCCTTAGCTATTTAAACATTCTTAAGAAGGATCCGTTGGTGGCTCTTTTTTCATTTACGGTCAGTCTGTCATTTGTTTTATCCCAGAACTGGTTTTTTCAGGCTATGCAGAACCTCACAAAAATAGCCTTGTTCAATTTTCTCAGCAAGCTAGCCTTCACGGTTTTAGCAATAACTATTATTCAAAAGAAATCTGACTATATCTGGCTGCCACTGATTACCGGAACAGTCAGTATTTTCATCTCATCGGTATCGATATACGAAGCCATCCGGAAATACAAATTAAAACTTCTATGGACACCTCTGGGCGAGATCCTGGGGTTGCTTTGGAAAGAAAAAACTATCTTTTTTTCTACTATTGTTATCAGCATTTATACTACAACCAATATTGTGATTCTCGGTTTTTTTGAATCTGAAACAGAAGTTGGCTACTACACAGCAGCCTTTCGTATTATAATGGTCATAACGGGAATTATCAATACCCCACTGGCGCAATCACTCTATCCCTTTATCGGAAAAAATTTCGGTGAAAGTAAAGCTGAAGGGTTGAACATTGCCAGGAAGTTTTTACCTCTGATTGTGATGATTCTGGGATTTATAACCATCACAACATTTATTCTCAGTCCTTTCATTATTGACATTGTTTTTGGACAGGACTTTACCCCCGCCACTAAACTGTTAAGAATACTGGTTTTTATTCCCTTTGTCGTCGGGCTAAACAATCTTCTTGGAATTCAGATCATGCTTAACGTTCAGATGGACAGAGAGTTTTTCTTTATTACTCTAGCGGGAGCAATATGGGGTACGATTATGAACATCCTACTTATTCATTTTATGGGAAGTGAGGGAACAGCCTACAATTGGCTTCTTACAGAAGTACTTATTACCGCTGCCATGTATCAGCTTCTCAAGCAAAGAGGTTATTCAACGCTGGACAGAAAATCATTTAGCTTACATGCCATGAAAAATAGTCTTATGCCTGTCATTTCAAAACTAATAAGAAAATCATGAAGAAATATCTGGTAGTAGGCGCAGGATTTTCCGGGGCAGTGATTGCAGAAAGGCTATCTTCAGACAATACCAATCATATTTTAGTAATCGACGAAAGAGTCCATATCGGAGGTAATTGCCATACCGAGAGAGACACAGAAACCGGGGTGATGATTCACACCTATGGTCCTCATATTTTTAATACAGATAACCCCGAGGTATGGGGGTATATTAGCCAATTTTGCGAAATGATTCCTTTTGTTAACAGAGTAAAAACCGTATACAAAGGCAAAGTCTATTCTCTTCCAGTTAACCTCCACACGATCAATCAATTCTTCGGAAAAACGCTCAGCCCGAAAGAAGCCAAACTTTTTATTGAATCTGTCGCCAGAAAAGATATTGTTGAGCCTCAGAATTTTGAAGAACAGGCACTGAATTTTATTGGAGAGGATCTGTATAAAGCATTCTTTTATGGATATACAAAAAAACAATGGGGATGCGAACCATCAGAATTACCGGCGGGAGTTCTTAAAAGGCTTCCTGTAAGATTCAACTATGATGATAATTATTACAATAATCCTTACCAGGGAATTCCAAAAGATGGATATACGGAAATTTTCAAGAAAATGCTTTCTGCACCAAATATAAAGGTAGAACTTGGTACCCGTTTTGATTCTTCTCAGGATTGGTCCGAGTTTGATCATATTTTCTATTCCGGGCCAATTGATTCGTATTTTGACTTTCGGTTTGGAAGATTATCATACAGGACTGTCTATTTTGAAAGAAATATTACAGATGGAGACTTTCAAGGAAACCCTGTAATCAATTATGCAGACCCTGAGGTGCCTTATACCAGAATACATGAACATAAACATTTTACACCTTGGGAACAACACTCAAAAACTACCTATTTCAAGGAATACAGTAAGGAGACAGAAGCTGGTGACATCCCATACTATCCCAAAAGACTTAAACATGACATGGAGTTACTATCGTTGTATCAGAATGAAGCAGAAAAATTGAAAAAATTCACTTTTCTTGGCAGGCTTGCTTCCTACAGATACATGGATATGCACCATGTAATTGCTGAAGCACTTCAAATTGCGGGGAAATTCCTGCATTGAAACATCAGAAATATGAGTAATATAAAAATACTTGTAGCCCATCATAAACCTGGGTTTATATTTGAAGACGATCGGATTATGCCTATTCAGGTAGGAAGAGCTGTTTCAACTCACGACTTGCCTATGCAATCAGACTCTACAGGCGATAACATATCAGAGCTTAATCCTTATTATTGCGAGATGACAGCGATTTATTGGGCGTGGAAAAATCTACCTGACACAGAATATATAGGTCTCTTTCATTATCGCAGATATCTGACCGATAAAACCTATGTATTTAACCTTTTATCGACGCTCAAATTTGCAGTAAACAGATCTATTGGCGCTGTTTTTAAAAGATACAAGAGAGGAGGAAGTAAGGATCACTATACATTTAAAGAATTACATCGATTTGAACGCAAACTCCAAATCAGCTCTGGATTCATTCAGGACGTTTTAGAAAACAAGAACTACGATTTGCTAATTTCTTTAAAATTTTCTCATGCCAATGTAAGTAACCGCGAGCATTTTTCAAAAACGATCGGGGAAGAATATCTCGAAACCCAAAGTGAAATAATAGCTAAAACATTTCCGGATTTTTCCATAATATATGAGAGAGAAATGAGTGCTCGATATTTATATCATGGCAATATTTTTGTTATGAAAAAGGAATATTTTGAAGAATACTGCGCTATTATCTTTCCAATTCTTAACATGCATTATGAAAAATACAAGGATATGCCTGAAAAATCTTCAAGATACTCCCGAATTCCGGGATATTTATCTGAATTGATTACAAACGCATATATTCATTCGCTGATTCAGAAAGGCGTAAAATATAAATGTTTGGCCATCGGATTTCTAAGCGAATAGCTGGTTAGCATTAGAATCAATCACAGCTTGATGGGTATATCTAGATTTGCTTACAAGATTTGACTAATAAAATCCATGACATAATATCCTTATCAACCCATTTGTGAGTAAATGTCTATTTGAAATGAAAATATCAATCGTTTCGAAAATTGGTAAAAAGATATATAGAGTTGTATATCGTATATTTTTCAGGATTATCTGGAGAAAAAAAAACAAACATAATTCTACATGGGTAACCGGTGAAGTCTTTAATCCTGATCAGGTAAGTGTAGGAAAATACACATACGGGTCACTAAATGTCGTAAGTTTCGGCAATCCTAATGAAAAATTAAGTATCGGCAGTTTCTGTTCTATTGGAGATGAAACTGTCTTTCTTCTTGGGGGAAATCATTCTACAAAAACCCTATTGACATACCCTTTCAAAAATTTTCTTCTTGGTGAAATAGAAGCCGACACAAAAGGCCCCATCACAATAGAAGATAATGTCTGGATTGGTTATGGCAGCCTCATACTTTCTGGTATAACCATAAAAACAGGAGCTGTGGTGGCGGCAGGAGCTGTGGTCACAAAAGATGTTGAGCCATATACTATCGTTGGTGGCAATCCTGCAAGACATATCAAAGCAAGATTTCCAGAAGAAATTTTAGAAAAACTTTCCGAAATACAATTTACAGGCCTTGATCTAGGTAAAAGTGAAACAGTTGACTTAAATAAGTTATATATAAAAATATCCAATGAGTTTGATCTTGAAACTATAAAGAAATACCTTCAAACGTTAACTAATAAATAAGAAATTTCTCTAATTTGCTGCCCCACAAAAAATAGTCTGCCTTATATAATAATAACTATTCAAACAAATTCCAACCTGAATCAGGCATTTAGCAAGCCAATTTATGCAGAAAATGAAACCAAAAGTTTCTTGCCCGGAGAATCCACTTATTTACATAATCGTATTGAATTATAAGAATTGGGATGACACAATAGAGTGCCTGGAAAGCATTTTCAGGTCTGATTACAAGAGCTTCAGGGTTGTTGTTATTGACAATGCCTCTCCTAATGATTCATTCAAAAAGATAATTGACTGGGCAGAGGGTAAGCAATACACCAGCCATCTGACGGAAAAAGGCCCTCTGAATCATTTGAGTTTTCCACCCGTTTCAAAACCATTAAAGTATAACATCATCCATGATGAAGATCTTCATACTAATTCTCATAAGAAACATGGCCATCAGCTAATACTTATTAATTCAAAGGAAAATAGAGGTTATGCAGCAGGTAATAACATCGGACTAAAATATGCTCTTCAAGATACCGATTTCTGTTATGCATGGATTTTGAATAATGATACCGTCGTTCCTTCTTATAGTTTGAAGAACTTTGGGAAAGTAGCAGCAACTTCTCCTGAAACTGATATGTGGGGTGGAAAACTTTATTTTTATGACCGTCCCGATACACTTCAGGCGGTCGGAGCAACTTATAATAAATGGCTCGGAACAACGAAACAAACGGGAAGAGCGGTCATTGACACAGGCCAGTATGACAATTTTCAATTTACAGAAGATATTAAAATTATTGTGGGCGCTTCGGTCTTTGTAAGCAAATCTTTCCTTGAAACTGTAGGTCTAATGAACGAGGATCTATTTCTTTATTTTGAAGAAGTAGACTGGGCAATTCGTGCTTTACAACATAATGTAAAAGTCGGGTTCATTCCTGGTGTTCATGTATTCCATAAAGAAGGGGCAAGTATAGGCAAAGGCTCCAACAGCAAGAGCGAAGTTTCAGACTATTTTCACCTCAGAAATCACCTGCTGATTTCACGAAAATACTTTCCTTTGCAATTTCCAATTGTAAGAATTGCTTTGCTTTTCGGAGCAATAGTCAATAGAATGTTAAGGAGAGAGTTTTCCAGAATACCCATCGTTCTTAGGTCAATCCAAAACAGCAAGAGAAAATGATCGTCATATTGATAGTCTTGCTTATGTCCTTTCTTGTTTTTTTTGGACTCTGGACAAACTTCATCACCATTTTCCCATTTAACTTTGCAACGCTGCTTATAGACCTGTCTTTTATTTGTCTTATCATTACTACAATTCATATTTGGCTTTTCCGTAAAATAAAACCTAAATTGCATAGAATCCAGATAATATACCTTGCATTATTTCTGTTCAGTATATTGATCTTTGTTTTCAACACAAATATGTTTAAAGAAAGAATTCTTGGTTTTAGAAACATATCTGTATATTCATCATTGATTTTTACAGTCCCTATATTAATCTCCTCTAAGAAAGCCATTGAATATTTATTAAATATTTGGTTTGTTTTTGGATTTATTATATCCGTATTTGCCATTATTCAAGGGCTATTTTTTGATTTTTTACCACAAAGCCTTCAAGTATTAAAGGAAGAAACTGCCTTTTCTTTTTATGGAACCGATCTGATCCGCATCAATGGTTTAATGGGAAATACTATTGTCTTCACCGGGTTTTGTATTATGTACTTCTTCCTGAGTTTTACATTTTTTCATGAAACCAGAAAGAAAAAATATCTGCTATATGGTATTGTATCAGTTATTACTATATTCCTTACTTATAGCAGAATCGCATACATTGCTCCTTTCATCTTATTATTTTTACAGCCTATTTTACAAATTTCATTAAAAAACATTATCAAATGGTGCTGTTATATCCTGATATTCTTTCTAGTTATTTATCTGATCAATTATAGCCTGGATGGCTATATTGTAGCATCAATAAAAGAAACCTTCATTTTCTCAAGGCTGACCGGAGACGACATAAGCACACAAGGCTCAGATGATGACCATCTTTTCATAACATTAGCTGCTATAAGTGCAATCATTCAGAATCCATTGACCGGAGTAGGACTTGGTTCTCAGGGTGAAAGTTCAGGAGCAGGACTGGGGTCAAATGCCATTACTACAGACGGATCATGGTTTCAACTTTTCCTGGAGTTAGGTATACCTTTATCAATTCTTTTCCTGTTCCTAATGTTCTCTATCCTTAAACTTTTGATAAGTCTATCGCGTAATAGTACAATACCTTTGGTAAAAGGTCTTTCTAACGGATTAATAGGATATATCATTTTTGTTTTACCAGCGGGTTTCTTGGATTCCATATTCACCTACAGAATTACTTACATCCTCTTTTGGTTTTTTGTAGGATGCATTATTTCTTACATAAATATTGAATATAGAAATCATGAGCAGAGAGATCACACAATAATATGATTGCTTTTGTTGTTTTTCAGAACTAATATAGACTTGTCACAAAGAAAAATTTCTTGCTCTAAAATCAATGCATTGCATATTTTTATCTACCAAGAGCACTTCTTTGGATTTAAAATAAGAAAACAAAATAATTTCATATTGATTCTTAATTCAAGACAATGTATAACTTATACCGTTTGACATATAGGATAAACTACAAATCGTATCTTTTAAAAAAATTCAATGTTCTTTTATTGATAGAATAAGAATTTGCTACTCTCTATCAGTTAGATGAAAATATAAGCTAACTTATTTTACCCTGTTCTTAAACTTGAAATTATCCCCTCCGAACTCATTTAGTCTCTGAAAACCATCTAGTTAAATATAAAAATATCACCTTAAAAGCTTTTTGAAAGCTAACAAATAAGATATAAATTGCGTATAAATATATACCTCTATAAATAATCATTAAAAAAATAGATAAAACCCTAGCAATAAACACTATAATAAGAAAAATCACTAAATATAATAATGCCTAAATATAGGCATTAACAACCTATACCAAAATTAAAATACTCCATAAACGCAATAAATTCAGAAACTCTTCCAATGAATCCCAAAAAACAGAAAAGTTTATTTTGGAAGATGTTTTGAAGTTTTGACAGATGTATCTCAATAAATGAAGAAAGTAGTAATTGATGTCAGAATGCTGAAGAGTTCTGGGATCGGAACTTATATTAAGAATGTTATCCCAGGCCTACTCGATCACTTTGACATAACATTGATAGGTAACCGAAGTGAAATCATCAATTCTTTTGGGGAAGGAAACTACAGAATAATTGATTTTAATTCAGCAATATTCACATTAAAAGAGCAGCTTACTTTGCCTTTTATTATTCCGTTTTGTGACATTTTCTGGTCTCCACATTACAATTCACCAATTTTCCCCACAAAAGCCAAAAAAGCAATAATAACTTTACATGATGCTAATTACTTCAACTTCTGGTCCGAACTCCATTTTTTGAAGAAAGTATTTCTAAAAATAAGTACTTCCATTGTTTACACATCAAAAAAGAGCAGAATACTAACCGTTTCAGAGTTTTCAAGAAGAGAACTTTCTAAATATCTAAAAATTCCTCCTAACAAAATAAATGTTGTTTTCAATGGTGTCCTTTCAGATTTTTCTGATGGATCCTCCAAATCAACATCCCATCTTAACTATATTTTATTCGTTGGGAATGTGAAACCTCATAAGAATTTAGTCACTGCTCTTGAAGCGTTTAAGATACTATCTCCTTTATATCCTAGCTTAAAATTTGTTATTGTTGGGAAAAAGGAAGGTTTCATCAATGGTGTAAAGAATCTTGAAGAAATATTAATCGATTCAAATGATAATATTGTCTTTACAGGATACCTGTCGGAAAATGAGTTAAAAAACTATTACAGAAACGCACATGCATTTATTTTCCCGTCATTGTATGAAGGTTTTGGTATTCCCATCCTTGAAGCAATGACATTTAAACTACCTATTGTGGCTTCAAAAATTGAGCCGTTCATTGAAATAGCCCAAGACTCAATTGTCTATTTTGACCCCCTAAACAAGAATGATATTGCCGAAAAATTAAGAATTGTTCTTGACCCAGAATACCAAATTGACAAAATCAGCTATGAACAAATCATTGAACGGTTCAAATGGGATCATGTCATTGAACATCACAAATCTGTTTTCAATAAGATTATATGAAAGTAGCAATTATCCAGGAGTGGCTGGTAACCATGGGCGGATCAGAAAAAGTAGTTAAAGCTATCGCAGAAATATTTCCGCAGGCAGACATCTTCACATTGGTGGCTGAGGAAAAGCTGGTCAGAGAGCTTGGCTTCGAAGATAAAAAAATCACCTCCTCAATCATACAAAAACTCCCTTTTGGTAAAAGGAAATATAAAACCTATTTACCTTTGTTTCCGTTCGCCATTGAGCAATTTGACCTTAGTGGTTACGACCTGATCATCTCATCAAACCACGCCGTTTCAAAAGGTGTTCTGACGAATGTTGATCAATTACATATTACCTATTGTCACTCTCCTATACGCTATGCCTGGGATCTCCATCATCAATATCTGAAAGAAGAAGGTCTGGGCTTCAATTTAAAAGGTCTCTTGGCCAGATACTTCCTACATCGTATCCGTATTTGGGATTTTCTCAGTGCTTCGAGACCCGATTTCTTCCTGAGTAACTCCAATTTCATTGGCAAAAGAATTCAGAAGACTTATGGTAAATCGGCCACTACAATTTATCCTCCTATCGAAACAGAATTCTTTACATTGGAGAATAACAAGGCTGATTATTATGTCACTTCTTCAAGGATGGTACCCTACAAAAAAATGGATTTAATTGTTGAGGCATTTTCAAAAATGCCTGATAAAAAGCTTATTGTTATTGGTGACGGCCCTGATTATAAGAAGATAAAAGCACTCGCCGCCCCTAATATTGAATTTAAAGGATATTTACCTTTTAATGAACTAGTTAAGTATCTGCAGAAAGCCAGAGCGTTTGTTTTTGCTGCTATAGAAGATTTCGGGATGTTACCGGTCGAGGCTCAGGCCTGCGGAACTCCGGTAATTGCTTATGGCAAAGGGGGCTCTCTTGAAACTGTTATAGACAAGGAGACCGGCATTCTTTTTAATGAGCAGACGGTTGAATCTTTAATAGACGGTGTCCTGAGATTCGAATCTATCGAACATACTTTAAATTACTTTGATATAAGAACCCACGCTGAGAGCTTCAGTAAAGAACGCTTTAAAGCTCGATTCAAGGCCTTTGCTGAGGAAAAATTAGAAGAACGTAATATCTTGAAAAATGAACTACTTACTATTTGGAGGTGAGGGCTTTATTGGCCGTCACCTTATAGATTATCTTATCAACGTACAAAAAGTACCCTCCGACAAGGTTTTTTCTCTTGATATTGAACTCAAAAGTAACGGAAAAAACTATGTTTTTACAGATGTAAGAAAAGAGATAACTTTTTCCATTCCGGGCATCTCTCACTCTGTAATATTCAATCTTGCCGCCATTCATGTCACTCCAGGGCATGAGGATCATGAATACTTTGAAACCAATATAAAAGGGGCAGAAAACATTTGTGGATTTGCAGAAAAAAACAATATCCCCACTATTGTTTTTACCAGTTCTATCGCTCCGTATGGTCCTTCTGAAGAAATCAAACCTGAATCCAGTTTACCAATGCCCACCACTCCTTATGGCATATCAAAACTCGTGGCTGAACATATCTTTAAAACCTGGCAGGCAGGAAATTCACAGGAGCGAAAACTGTTTATTGCAAGACCAGGTGTGGTTTTCGGCAAAAATGAAGGAGGTAATTTCACCAGATTATACAATGCACAAAACAAGGGTTTTTTCTTCTATCCGGGAAGAAAAGATACAATCAAGGCATGTATTTATATTAAGGATGCTGTAAGAATTCTCTTTTCGGCTATTAATACGGAAGAAAACAACAAAGTAAATATTTATAACCTGACATACTCCCCCGCCCCAACCATTGAAGAAATTTGCCTTTCCATTTCTGAAGTTACAAGCGTTTCAAAACCAAGACTCTTGGTCCCCGCCTTTTTTCTCAAAAGTGTAGCATCTGTTATTTATTCACTAGGTTGGATGATTGGCAAAAAATTCAGCGGAATTCACCCCGACAGAGTAAAAAAGTTAATGATCTCCACAAATGTTAGTGGAGAAAAATTACAAAACAGCTCTTATAGAATACAATTTTCTCTTAAAGAAGCCATTCAGGACTGGTACAATACTTCTGAAAAAAAAGGGCTGTTGTAAATTCATAGAGAATCCAGACTTCACAAACTTGTTATTTGATCATAGATTTCCTGGAAATGGATTACATTGCAGCTCGATCCGATTGTTAACAAAACCAGCTTCAACCTCTTTAACTACTACTTTAAAAGATAAGCGATGGCCCTTGACTTCATTTTACATACTGATTCTTAAAGTTTTCCATAACATTACTTTCATTATGTAACGCTATAGTAGGCCTGGATAATGTACATAAAAAAAGAGGCTGCCCTTTTAAGACAGCCTCTTTTTTTAAATCAAAAAACTACACCTTAATCTCCACGTCCACACCTGATGGCAGCTCGAGTTTCATCAGCGCATCTACCGTTTTAGGGCTGGCCGAGAAAATATCGATCAGACGCTTGTAGGTACAAAGCTGAAACTGCTCACGCGATTTCTTTGATACGTGGGGAGAACGAAGTACGGTAAATTTTTCGGTACGGGTAGGAAGCGGAATAGGACCACTTACCAGAGCGCCGGTAGATTTCACGGCCTTAACGATCTTCTCAGCAGAGTTGTCAACCAGATTATGGTCGAACGACTTCAATTTGATTCTGATTTTTTGAGACATTGCGGTTCAAATATTTAAATGTGAAGCCCGGTGAAAGAACCATTCACTCCACCGGACAAAAATCGGCTGCAAAGATAGCTAATTCCTCTGAGAAAACAAAGTCTGAGCAGCTTTGAAAATATTCCTCATAACAGGCTTCTCTGTCAGCAGCCCGGGAAAACCGTTTCGACGCTGACCAACAACTGCCATTCTATCATCCTTCCGGCATTTCTCTGTTACAATACCCTGCTTTCCTCTTATTTTTGCCTTTCTTTGTACCTCAAAATTCCGGAGTATGATTTCTTTTCCCAATGCCAAAATTAACCTGGGCCTCAACATCCTGGAAAAACGACCCGACGGATACCACAATATCGAATCGGTGTTTTACCCCATCGGATGGTGCGACATCCTGGAAATCATCCCCGCGCCTTTCTTCTCTTTCAGCAGTTCGGGACTGGAAATTCCCGGCGACCCGGCCCGCAACCTCATCGTAAGCGCCTTTAAGCTCCTTCAGACTCAAGGCATTCTGCAGGAAGAAGTAAGCATTCATCTCCATAAAGTAATCCCGATGGGTGCAGGTATTGGCGGAGGATCGGCCGACGCTGCCTTCGCGTTGAACATGATGAATGATCTCTTTACCCTGAATCTCAGCACGTCCGCTCTGCAGGAACTTGCGGGAAGATTAGGCAGCGACTGCCCTTTCTTCATTCGTAACAAACCTGTATTTTGTTACGACAAGGGAGGAGCCTTTGAAGACATCACGTTGTCTTTAAAAGGCAAATACCTCGTGGCTGTTAACCCCGGCATCCACATCTCTACGGTTGAAGCTTACAGTGGTGTGACACCACAAAAACCGGAAACTGATATTCGTACCCTCATTTCCGCTCCGATTACCCACTGGAAACATCAGCTCAAAAACGATTTTGAAAATAATTTGTTAATAAAGTATCCGGCTATTTCTGTTCTCAAGGAACAGCTTTACCAGCTCGGAGCCGCTTATGCCTCCATGACAGGCAGTGGGTCAACAGTGTATGGCATCTTTGAAGAAAAACCCGCGGCAATGAGCTTTCAGGATAATTACAATGTATGGGAAGGTTATCTGGAATAAAATGCTGAAACATCTGACCAAAAGACGGGAGCCCTTTACCTTTATGCTCTGGATGGGCATAGCCGGCAGTTGCGTACTTTTTCTTTTCGTCTTTTTTGTGTTTCTGAGAAAAGAATTCCTTCAGCAGGACATCCCCGTTCATCTTCCCAAGGTGTTTTGGTGGAGTAGCCTGGCCATCGTTATCTCTGAGTTCGTCGTAGAATATGCACGCAAAGCCTTCCGCACGGAACAATTCAGCGCCTACCGAACAAGCATATCCCTGTGTTTTATCCTGGCCCTCCTCTTTCTTTGCCTGCAATTTTATGGTTGGAAAGTGCTTCTGCAATCCGGCATCACCATGGCCCGAAGCACCGCCGGATCATTTATCTTTATACTCTCAGGCCTGCATCTCGTGCATACACTTGTCGGGCTCATAGGCCTCGTCGTGGTGATCAACGATGCTTTCAGAAACCTGAACTACGTGGATGCCTTTATCTATAGCGTCAACGCTCCCAACCAGCTCAGGCTGAAGCTTTTTGCCATCTACTGGCACTTCCTCGGACTGTTATGGGTGGTTATTTTCTTATTCCTGCTTTACCATGCTCAGTAAAACCAGAGGCATAGTGCTCAGCTTTGTAAAATACAGGGAAAGTTCTGTCATTGCCCGTATTTATACTGAAAGATTCGGCGTACAGTCGTATATCGAAAACGGCGTAAGAAGTGCGAAAGGGAAGAATAAAATTGCTTTGTTCCAACCCCTGACCCTGCTTGACATGGTCGTATATCATGATGACAAAAAAGAGATTCACAGAATATCTGAAATGCGGTGCTATCACCCTTTTTCCTCTCTGCCTTATGAAATAGGGAAATCCTGTATAGGCCTTTTCATCGCGGAAATCCTTCACAAAACCCTCAAAGAACATACCGGTAACAGCGCCCTTTATGAATTTCTCTCCATACATATCATAGAACTCGACCGCCTTCAGGAGGGATATGGCAACTTCCACCTCCACTTCCTTGTCAGATACAGCCTTTACCTGGGATTCCTGCCACATTCTGCAAAAGAGATATCCGGACAACTGGACGAGTATGCTATCCCTTACTCGCACGACCCTGAAATCCATATTCTGCTGGATCAGTTGATTGGAGAAGAAGAAATCCCGTCACAGCTATCCCGCAAAACCAGAAATGAATTACTGGATATTCTGCTTTTGTTCTACAGGATTCACATAGAAGACTTCGGAGATCTGAAGTCTCTTCCTGTACTGAAGGAGATACTGGCGTAATATTCGGAAAGAAGCAAACGCCAGACGACCCAAAATTCGAAAACTATATACGAACTCCCGTTTCCGGACTTCCAGTCCAGGAAACACAACCAAAACGCCATCCAACCCCAACATCACAGCCTCAGGACTTTAGTCCGAGGCTGATCAGGCCCAAACCCAACCTCTGCTTTAGTCCGAGGTCAAAACCACAAAAATTCCGAATCCATCGTTCACACAAACATTCTGGAACAAATCATTCACAACTATATACCAAATCCGAAAATATTACACCACCAAATCACAACATCCCGTTTCCGGACTTCCAGTCCGGGAAACACAACCCAGACGCTATCCAACCCCAACATCACAGCCTCAGGACTTTAGTCCGAGGCTGATCAGACCCAAACCCAACCTCTGCTTTAGTCCAAGGCCAAAACCACAAACACTCGAATCCATCGTTCACACAAACATTCGAACAAATACGCCCGAACAAGTTATTCACAACTATATACCGACCCCGAAAATTCCACAGAACCAAATACCTGAATCCCAAAAACCGTTTCCAGACTTCCAGTCCAGGAAACACAACCCAGACGCCATCCAACCCCAACATCCCAGTCTCAGGACTTTAGTCTGAGGCTGATCAGGCCCAAACCCAGGCACCACCACAAACATCCCGATGGCTATGACGATTTCTCACCGCAAATCCCGTGATGAAAAATACGACCAACCTATGAAAGTTTCTTCAAAGCTTCTTCAAGCGCACTGATCTTCGAGTCCGCATCAGCCAGTTTGTCTTTCTCTCGCTGCACAACATCCGGTTTGGCATTGGCTACAAAACGCTCATTGGAGAGTTTCGCTTCAACAGACTTTTTGAAGCCAAAAACATAATCCAGCTCCTTCTGCAGTGCTTCTTTTTCTGCCTCAGTGTCCAGACTGTCCCCAAGATCAAGGCCAAACTCATCAGATTTGATGATCAGGCTCTGACCTTTGACCTCTGTATCCACAAAAGTAGTATCAGAGATATTACCAAGCTTACTTATCAAAGGTATCAGTTGTTCATAACGGGCCGGATTTCCCGTCTTAATGCTCAACGGCAGCGCCTCCTTTGGAGATAACTGTTTTGCATTTCGTGTATTTCTAATCCAGGAGACCAGTTCAAACAGGATTTCAAAGTCAGCCATAATCAACTTGTCGGCCTCGCCCCCTTTCGGAAATTCAGCGCGGCAGATTGTAGCCTTATCTTCACGTGCACTGATACTCTGCCAGATTTCCTCTGTAATGAATGGCATCCAGGGATGTACGAGTCTCATCAGTTCGTCGAAGAATGCAAGGGTATGATCATATGTTTCCTGATCCAGTGGTTGTCCGACACCATTGATATAAGCAGGTTTAACCATCTCCAGGTATTGAGAGCAGAAATCATTCCAGATGAGGTTGTAAGTCCCCAGCAGGGCATCGGACATTCTGTATTTGTCATAATGATCCCGTACCTCTCCAATCGTGGTATTCAATCTTGCCCTGAACCACTGTACCGCAGCAGTGTTTCCTGCAGGAGCGGCGCCCGGAGAAGTTTCCCAGCCTTTCACAAGCCTGAATGCATTCCATATTTTATTACAGAAGTTACGCCCCTGCTCTACAAGTTTCTCGTCGAAAGGCAGGTCGTTCCCCGCAGGTGAACTGAACAGCATACCGGTTCTTACCCCATCTGCACCATACTGATCAATCAGATCGAGCGGATCCGGCGAATTCCCGAGAGATTTCGACATTTTCCTCCCCAGATTATCTCTGACAATACCCGTCAGATACACATTCTTAAACGGATATGTTCCTTTGTACTCATATCCTGCGATAATCATCCTTGCCACCCAGAAAAAAAGAATTTCCGGTGCCGTTACCAGATCATTTGTCGGATAATAATATTGAATATCTTCGTTGTCAGGGTTCTTGAATCCGTCAAAGACCGAAATAGGCCACAACCATGAACTGAACCAGGTGTCAAGTACATCCTCGTCCTGATGAAGATCTTTTTCGCTCAGTGCATACAGTTGATACTTTTCACGGGCTATTTTAAGAGCTTCGCGCTTAGATTTTGCCACGATACACCTGCCGTCTTCCAGATAATAAGCAGGGATACGATGCCCCCACCACAACTGCCGGCTTATACACCAATCTCTGACGTTTTCCATCCAGTGATTGTAGGTATTTTTAAATTTGGGGGGGATCAGCCTTATGGTATCGTCCATCACATGCTTATGGGCAGGCTCTGAGATACGTTTCATCTTGAGAAACCACTGCAAAGAAAGGCGGGGCTCAATCACCGCACCGGTACGCTCAGAAGTACCGACATTTGATTTATAGTCCTCTGACTTTACAAGATTACCAGCTTCTTCCAGCATTTTCAGTATCTTCTTACGGGCAACAAAGCGGTCTTCACCAACCAAAATCTGCGCCTTTTCATTCAGAGTGCCATCATCATTCAGTATATCGATAACCTCCAGTCCGTGCTTCTCTCCCAGGGCAAAGTCATTCTGATCATGAGCGGGAGTTACTTTCAGGCACCCCGTTCCGAACTCCATCTCAACATATTCGTCAGCAATGACAGGAATCTCTCTGCCTGTAAGCGGAATCCTCACTTTCTTCCCTACCAGATGTTTGTACCTGTCATCAGCAGGGTTAACACAGATGGCTGCGTCAGCCATGATGGTTTCAGGACGGACAGTCGCAATGGTAATGTCCCCCTCTTCTCCGTCATAGCGGATGTAGACCAGTTTCTGCTGTATCTCTTTCGCTATCACCTCTTCATCCGAAACCGTAGTTTTAGCCTGGGGATCCCAGTTGACCATCCTGTAACCCCGATATATTTCCCCTTTGTTGTACAAGTCAACAAAAACCCCGATCACCGCTTCATACAGGCCTTCTTCCATGGTGAAGCGCGTGCGATCCCAGTCACAGGAGGCACCCAGTTTGCGAAGTTGAGAAAGAATAATACCACCGTATTTCTCAGTCCACTCCCAACAGTATTTCAAAAAGTCTTCCCTGCTGAGATCGGCTTTATTGATACCCTTTTCCTTCAGCATTGCCACAACCTTAGCCTCAGTAGCGATAGAAGCATGGTCGGTACCCGGCACCCAGCAGGCTTCCTTTCCTTCCATCCTGGCTTTGCGGATCAGCACGTCCTGGATGGTATTGTTAAGCATATGACCCATGTGAAGCACGCCAGTCACGTTAGGAGGCGGAATCACTATGGTATACGGCTCTTTGGAGGGATCAGGCTTAGAGCTGAAAAACTTATTTTCAGTCCAATACTTATACCATTTATCTTCAATTTCCCTGGGCAGGTAAGTCTTCGAAATTTCCATAATACAGATCAGCCCTTAAAATTTCAGGGCGTTTTGGTCTTCAATTAAAATAAGGTGCAAAAATAGTAAAATGAAAGGAAATATGAACCTTAAAGCGAGGCAGTAAATAATCTGACAAAAAAACTAAAGGAATATCTTAACGAAGCAGATCCAACAGGAAGAATCAGATTATTCCCAAATGGCTAAAACTTTTATTAAAAATCGTCGGATCTTCATTTCCCAACCAGTTTTTAAGAATTGTTGCATAGATATTCCTAAAATCTACTTTATACTTTAGATCTCCGGAGTCAAGATCGGATAAGTCAGGGGAATCATTAAAAATACCAGGACTTTTGAGTTTCCCTCCAAATAGAAAAACATTATTGGCTGTACCATGATCCGTCCCGTTACTGGCATTCTGCTGAACTCTTCTGCCAAATTCTGAAAAAGTCATTACAATCGTATCTTCTAGCCTGTCATTCATCTTAAGCTCATTCAGGAAAACAGAAATCGCTTCACTATACTGCTTCAAAAGATTCCCTTGCTGCCCTATCTGATTAATATGTGTATCAAAACCACTAAGAGAAACGTAATAAACGCGTGTTTCCATACCTGAACAAATAAGTCTGGAAACCGTTTTGAGTTGATTCGCTAACCCTGTATTGGGATAAGTCGCCGTTGATTTATACAATTTTACTTTTTGCGCTATATATTCCGCGGAGGAAGAAGTCTCCAAAAGTGTCTTATACATATACCCCAGATTTCCATGTTCCGGAAAATCACTATTTTCAAGAACAGATTTAAAAAAAGGATCTTTTGTATTCTTATAAAATTCCTCTGGCGACTTTATAGCCAAACCTTTTCTCTCAACTCCTTGCATTGCAAGTGAAAGCCTGCTGTCCACCTCAATAGCTGCGTATGCGTTTTTACAAGACTGACAATTGGAATCCAGATACCGGCCAATCCATCCCGTTGAAAGAAATTCGTCACTTTCACTTCCTGAATGCCAGATATCCATTGATCTGAAATGTGATCTGTCAGGGTTCGGATATCCCACATCGTTAATAATGGTCATCCAACCCTGGTCATAGATTTCCTTCAAAGGAAGTAAGCTTGGATTAAAGCCCTGCATATCACTCAAACGAATAGTATCCCCTGGTTTAATAGCAATAGTTTTTCTTTTTCTATAATAGATATCGTTACTGAAAGGTACTATAGTATTTAATCCATCATTTCCTCCCGACAATTGAACAATAACCAGATTTTGTAACGAAAAATTCATCGACATCCCTCTCACAGATTGTATGAATGCCGGAACCAGATAGGTACCGGATGCCAGCAATGCAGAATTTCTCAGAAAATCTCTTCTTTTCATAGCAGTTATCTTTAACACAATTGATATTCCGGTCTTGATGTCACTTCAATCGCTGTACTTTTCAAACCTTTATTATCAGCGAAAGTCTCCAAAGCTCTTTTATTCAACGTTGGTTGAAGAAGAAATGAAACTAGTTGCAAAGGTTCAAATCCTTTTGGAAATGCAGCCAAAAATCTACTCCAATCAACTTGAGCATTTACCTTAACCTGTATTTTATCATTGTTTGTATTATCAGTCTCTGATTTGCTTAAGGCTATAACCGCCTCATCTTCCGGGTCTGCTTTACCACTAGAGTCCATAACACCGTTATTTAGAACAATTGAAGGAATTTTCATTCTGAGAATGAGAGACGAACTATCGATCCAATTCTGTCCGCCAGGCCAACCCGCTACATTGGGTGGTTTAAAAAGATACTGCCCCAAATTACTCTGAAACTGTATGAGCATGCTAGATTCCGGATAATGTATAAAAAATGTCCTGTTCAATCCGACAAGAAACTCAACTGGGGACTTTATTTTTGTTCCGACAACAGATTCATCATAAAACCAATTTGAAGTAAAAATTTTCTCCAAAAGAGGTATTATTTCATAATTATTTTCATAAAAAAATAGCCCCAACTCTTTAATTCGATAAGAATTCTCTTCATCACTTACAAAAAATTTATATAATTTACCAGCGATAAAGACAGCGGTCTCCTTTTTTTTAAGGATAATATCTATGATCTCTTCTCCTCCGAATTTGCCCGACACTCCAAAAACAGTTTTTATACCATCATCATAATTTTTTTCATTAAACTCGTATTCCCAGTTACTATTATATGCCCAACCAGTAAATGATTTTGCTGCCTCTTTTATATCCTTTTCAGTATAGTTTCCTCTTCCCAAAGTAAAAAGTTCCATTAATTCCCTCGCAAAGTTTTCATTTGGTTTTGACTTTCTACTTTGTTGATTATTCAGAAACTGTAACATTGCTGGGGCCTTAGAAACAGCAATGACCAAGGATTTAAAGTTTCCTGTAGCATTTTCGCGAATAACATTGTTCAAATGCTGATCAAAATAAGGATTATCTGTCCTACAGGCAAAATGCCCGTGCCAGAACAATGTCATCTTCTCTATAAACGGTTTAGCATCTGTCGACATTTTTTTTAACCAAAAAAAATTAAGTTCGTGGCTCTTTGCATTCTTGAACTTCACAAAAATCTTTTTTTCTTCGTTTTCTTCTTTCGTAAGATCTTTCTTTCTAACAAGTACACTATTTCTATTATACCTATCATTTAATTCTTCTTTATCAATTATAGAAATCCCCAAAGGTTTATTGGTAGAATCCAGTAACTGACGAATAACTTTGCTCCACTTTACTTTTTTGGCTTTCGTCAATTCCTCATATGAAATACCAAAGCAGGCCCTACTATACAGGTGCTTGATTCTTCTTTCCTTTTCTTCAGTTTTCATGACTTCGAAGCATTTTTGATTGTACTTCAACCGATTTTCTAACTGATATACAGAAAACTGGTTTATAAAAAAACGATAAAACTTGTTCCCTAATATAAACCATTCTATTTTATTAAATCAAAACTTCACCGGCACACCCATATTCCAGAAAATGAAAGCATAGATGTCTGCCGTCAACTCAATATTCTTTTTGGTATTGGAAGCTCCGTGTCCAGAATTAACATCGATCCTGATAAGCAATGGATTCTTTGTTGAAGTCCCGGCCGTGGTCTGTAGTGCAGCAGCATATTTAAATGAATGCGCCGGTACCACACGGTCATCATGATCGGCTGTAGTAATAAGTGTGGCAGGATAATTCACACCGGTCCGTATATTATGTAGCGGTGAATAGCCATACAATACATTAAACTCATCAGCATTATCGGCTGAGCCATAATCTGCAATCCAGTTCCATCCGATCGTAAATTTATGAAAGCGAAGCATATCCATTACGCCCACCTGAGGAATAGCCACTCGGGCCAGATCGGGTCGTTGATTAATGACAGCTCCCACCAGCAAGCCTCCGTTAGAGCCTCCCCGCAAGGCAAGATGGTCGTTGTCGCAATATTTATGCTGAATGAGATATTCTCCTGCTGCGATGAAATCATCAAAAACGTTTTGTTTTTTCAACTTCATGCCCTGTTCATGCCAGTGCTCTCCGTATTCGCTTCCTCCCCTGAGATTGGCCTGTGCAAACACGCCTCCCTGCTCAAGAAAAGGAATCAGCAACGGACTGAACGCGGGATTAAGACTGATGTTAAAACCACCATAACCATAAAGCAAGGTAGGATTCTTGCCGTTTAGCGCAAGGCCTTTTTTATAGACAATAAACATCGGTACTTTTGTGCCGTCTTTACTGGTATAAAATACCTGCCGGGTTTCAAAATCAGAAGAGTTAAATGCTACCTCGGGCTTCCTGAAAAGTGTACTCTTCTTTGTCTTAAAGTCATACCTGAAAATAGTGGGCGGATAGGTAAAAGAAGTGAAGGTATAAAATACAAAACTGTCGTCCTTTTCTCCTCCAAATCCGGAGGCTGTTCCAGGTCCCGGCAACACAATTTCATTTTCCTGCTTCCCATCCGGTGAATACACGTATGCCCGGCTGGTCACATCTTTCAGATAGGTCAGGATTAATTTCCCCCCTGCGCTACTCACACCCTGCAACGGCTCTGCCCGCTCAGGCACCAGGTCTGTCCAGGTTTTCGTTATGAGGTCGTATCTCACCAGCTTTTCATTCCTGGCTTTGTCATTGGTCTGAATAATAAAGGACTCTCCTATATTCTCGACCAAATGATAGGAGAAATCAGAAATCTCACTGATCACAGGGGTAAATCCTTCCGTTCCTTCTTTCCGATAGAACAAGGCATTGCCGTCTTTCCCCTTACCTCGGTCGCTGATGGAAAGAAGTGCAAATTTCTCATCTTCTGTGGTATTAAGGATATGAAAACGCTGCGGATTGGCCTTATCTTCATAAACCAGTTGGTCTTCCGACTGAGCTGTTCCTACTTTATGATAAAATACCTGGTGATTTTCATTTTTTGCCGCCAGGGCCGAGCCCTCCGGTTGAGGATAACGGCTGTAATAAAAGCCGTCTTTCTGCCAGGCCAGGCCCGAAACTTTCACCCACTCCAGTTTATCGTTGAGATTCTCTCTGGTTTCCATGTTCATCACATAAATATCCATCCAGTCGGAGCCACCCTTTGACAGAGAATAAGCTCCGAACCGCCCGTCTTTTGAGACTGAAAAACCCATGAGCCGTGTAGTGCCGTCAGCAGAAAGTTTATTGGGATCCAAAACAAGTTCAGGTATGCCCTCCAGTCCTTTCTGACGATAAAGCACAGACTGATTCTGAAGACCATCGTTCTTATAAAAATAAAACCACGCACCTTTTCGGGTTGGCGCCGAATACTTTGGATAGTTATAGATTTTTTCTAATCGCTCTGTAAATCCTTTACGGTAGGGAATCTGATTCAGATAGTCAAATGTTACCTTATTCTGAAGACGTACCCATTCGGCGGTTTCCGGGGCATGATCATCTTCAAGCCAACGGTAGGGGTCGGCCACTACAGTGCCGTGATAAGTATCGGTCTGATCAGTTTTTCGGGTCTGAGGATAAGAATATTGCGCCACTGTAGTCAATGAAATGTTTAACAGGAAAACAAAAAACAAACGGAAAATTCCTTTGTTAAAGTAAATAACAGCTTTCATTTGCTTAAGATTTGTTGATTAGATACAAATCTAATGAAATTAGCTCAAATTGGAACTTCGGTACAAAACAATTAAAGCCTCTGAATATTAAGAAACGGTGACGCCTCTTTCTCCTGCAAAACACAAAATTCTGGTACAACTGATCCGAATTATCGAGTATTGACAGGGTCGATACCCTCATGTAATGATCTTGACTTTGTTACTCTAACTTTACCAGACACCCATCAGCCACATACCGGTAAAATTATCACGAACAATAATGCATTTACAGCACTCAATGTATGGATATTACAGTGAGTGATTTTCCATTGAATGTCACACTTTCTCCGGCTTTTTTCCCTGCAAGCGCCTGACCAGCCGGAGATTTTGGAGAAGCAACCATCACTCTGACACCATTGGACTCAATGATGCCGACACTTACTGTTACAAAAAACCAGCCTATGGTCGTTTCGACAAGAGCCCCCGGACGAACGGTTTCATAATCGCCTGGTGGAACGGCGAGTAAAGACCGTTTATCATCAAAAGCCTGGGCCTGCTGAGCTGCGTACATGTCACGGTCATTCTGAGCCATGGCCCGTCCGGTCTCATATTTATCTCCTGCTGAACTTTTTTCTTCCTGATTAGCTGCATCCTGAGCAGCCCTGGCTGCTCTTTCAGCAGTTTCTATCCTTCGGTCAAGTTCAGCCATGACTTTTTCAATCAATTCGGTTTTAGAAGGCGTTGATTTTATCATATACAAATTCGTTCGGATAGCAAAAATACATAATCATCGCCTTATCCTGATTTTATTCCGGAACTAACCGCTAATATTCCATTTCAGAGAGTATGGCCCGATAATTGCGTATAGACAATCGAGACCTCATGTATACGATAGCAGAATCCAAATTAAAATTATTTTCTGAATGAAAAAATTACTACTCCTTACATTGTTATGCCCTGTTTTTTCAGCTGCTTTTGCACAAAAAAAAGTAGAATACCTTCCCGGCTATTATCTGAATGCCTCACAGGATACCATACGGGCAGAAATCTATTTTCTGGACTGGGCCATATCCCCTTCCAGCATCAGGATCAGGACCCCAGAAAAACAGGAAAGGCAGCTTGAAGCTCATGAAATCAGGGGCTTCGGAATACAATCAGAAAAAATTAAAGCAGACTATCTCACTCTCCGACAGGAACTCAGATATATCTCTCAACCCGATATTCCCGTGGCCGCCGGCAAATCTCCTTATGATGAGACCGAAACAATCAGTTTTTTCGCACAATGGATGGTAAGAGCTAATGCCGCTTCTCTCCTGCTTATGACAGATAAATATAATAAACAGAGGTTTTTCCTCGAAAAGAAAGGACAGATAACAGAACTTGAATACTTCAGCTACGTAATTCAGAAACCCAATTCCTCGCTTTTCAGATATGAATATGACCATTACAAATCACAACTGCAGGAATTACTGGATGAGGTTCCTTCTCTTAGAATCACCAACGTCAAATACACTGAATCCGACCTGAAAAAACTCATTATTGCTTACAATACCGTGCTAAGATCAGGAACCATTACCGCAGGAAAAACGGAAGGAACTCAAAAGAAACTTCTTGTAGGTGTGGGCTATGAAAAGACCTGGAACCTTTACCGCGATGAGAAACCGCTTGTATTCAAACCAAGAGTGGACATTGGCATGAGGTTTCATTTTCCAAATAATTTTTATAACAGCTATTCCGAAATCAGCTATAATGTTTTAGCCTTAAGCCATACGTATAATTTAGCCAAATTCAGAGGACTCAACCTGGCTTATGGAGGATACTTCAAAAGCCGTTCTCTTATGCAGGCAGGATATGCGATAGGGGTCAATGACGGCACCAACCTTTTCGCAGGGACCGGAGTTGCCTATGGAAAGAAAATTCTGTTTGATTTCAGATATGGTATCTACCCGATCCGGGGCACGCTAAATTTCCTGCTGAGATACGCGGCCTTTTAGCGGCTACCAGCGGGTCTGCCCCTCTCCTCTGACAATCCACTTTTCGGTCACTAGTTTTTCGAGAGCAAACGGCCCCCGGGCATGTAGTTTCTGGGTGGAGATACCGATTTCTGCACCCAGACCAAACTCTCCTCCGTCAGTAAAACGGGTGGATGCATTGTGATAGACCGCAGCGGCATCTACTTCTGACAGAAAAAGCTCAGCCAATACAACGTCACGTGTCAGAATAGCTTCTGAATGCCTGGATGAATAGGTCCTGATATGCTCTAAAGCCTCCGCCGGATCTTTTACAGTCCTGAAAGTCAGTTTGAGGTCCAGCCATTCTTTCCCAAAATCTTCCGGCCGGGCTGGAAAACAACGGGCGTACCCGGCTTTATGAAAGGCATCAAAGGAAATTTCATCCGCATAAACTTCCACACCCCATTTTTCCAGACCCGGAACCAGCAGCCGGATCAGTTCAGGCAGAATAGCCTCATCCGCCAGAACACAGTCAAGTGAATTACATACCGAGGGCCTCGACACCCTGGCATTGATGATAATATCAGCTGCCTGAACAAGATCTGCAGATTGTTCTACATAAGTGTGACACACCCCCGCACCTGTTTCTATGGTAGGTATACGCGAATACTGTCGCACGTACTGAATAAGTGCCTCAGACCCCCGGGGTATAATAATATCCACGAAACGGTCTGCAGTCAGTAACTCCTGCAGATACCTTCGGTCTGTTGGCAATAGCAATACTACTTCTTCTGAAACGCCTTCGTTCCTTAACACTTCATGAATAAGACCAACAAGGCAGGTGTTGGAATAAAACGCCTCTTTACCACCTTTCAGCACACAGGCATTACCGGATCTCAGACACAGGGAAACTACATCAACCGTTACATTAGGCCTGGATTCATAAATTACTCCCACAACACCAAGGGGTACAGCTTTCTTTTCCAGGACCAATCCATTCTTCAGGGTTTTCTCAAGAAGTACCTTACCTGCAGGATCCTCCAGCACAGCCACCTGACGGAGGGCTTCTGCCAGCCCCCTGATTCTTTCGGCATTTAGCAGTAGCCTGTCATATTTAGGATCCGATTTGTCCATCAGGTCCAGGTCTTTTTTATTCTCCAGGATAATACGGTCTTCTTCCGACATGATCTTATCAGCCAGCCTTAACAAAAGCCTTTCCTTGGCCTCTGCACTCATCCTCCTTACTTCTGAAGCGGCTTTCCAGGTACTCTCCAGTAACGGCAATATCGTTTCCATAATTTTCGCAAAATGCAAAGTTGTAAAAAGATACCTGAATTCGGAAACAGATATTGAAAAACGAAACTGTTTTCTGTCAATCAAAAGGGCAGCTTCTTTACAGAGGCTGCCCCGTTCTGAAATTGTATTATTCAGACAATCACCTCTCTTGCAAAACGGTCGGGATCATTTCTCATTTCAGAATGATCATTCAGAATCATGGTCTCACCATTCTTGTTTGTATATTTATCCCATTGCGGCAGCCCTCCTCCGTTAGGGTTCCCCGTCTTCGCAAAATTCAGGAATGACTTCGCCATTTTTTCTGACAACTTTCTGGGCCGTGCTCCACCACCTGTATGAGTAAGCATCAGATCAGTATTATAAAACCAGAAACAGATGTCGTCACAGTGAAACGCCCGCATACGGCCGTCAAAAAGAGGGGGTTGCCAGCCGAACCACGCTACATAAACAGGTGCCTTCTGAGCCGACTTGGCATTTGCAGTGCTAATAGCCGCCTTTCGGTTACTGATAATCATCGACCAGATTTCTACCGGCTTTTTGTCCGGAAAAACCTTTGCATATGCCTCCACAATTTCTCCGGATTTCTCTCCAAACCTCACTCTGATTTTTTCTTTCACCTCTGTCAGCGTGACTTTCTCCAGGGATGAATCTACCCTGCTAGGCGATTGCTCATTAAATGTGGTACAGATGATCATCGGAATATCTGCCGAAAAATGTCCTTTGTCAGAGAAGAAGGAGCTGTCACTCAGAAAGTGTCCGTCAGCTGAAGGCGCAAACCCGCCTCTTGTCAGGTTGAGTTTCCTGGCCTCCTCAGCCATTTTCTGCACAGCCTTATTAGCAATATCAATGTATTCTCTCCAGGGAATTTTCTGCAATCCCGCAATATCACCGGGTGGTAATCCGGCTTCTTTTAATACAGCCGCTCCGAGTTTCTCTGAATAATCTTTCGGAACACCGCTGAGCGTTGACCCACTCAGCGAAACGGCTTTATGGAACAGACCCTTTGCTGATGGCATTGCCAGCAGTGTACAGACTTTAGCCCCACCCCCTGACTGGCCGATAATGGTTACATTTCCGGGATCTCCCCCGAAATTCGCGATGTTATCCCTCACCCATTCCAGCGCAGCTACAATATCCAGCATGCCCGCATTGCCAGAGGCTGCAAAAGCCGCTCCCCCGGCCCCGGCAAGATTGGTAAATCCAAGACAACCCAGGCGATGATTCAGAGAACAGAACACCACGTCGCCAAGACGGCTGAGGTTCTCGCCGTGATACCCGTCCTGCTCTATACCGTTACCATTCACAAAGCCTCCGCCATGAAGCCAGACAATCACCGGTCGTTTTTTACGGTCGGGGGCAGGCGTCCAGACATTGATACGGAGACAATCTTCGCTGACATCATCATAGTTCCAGTGATCTACGAAAGAGGCATAAGCATCTGCATAACGCTTCTCCATAATTTGAGGTGCAGAATTTCCCCACCATACGGCAGGCCTCACACCACTCCATGACGCTGGCTTTACAGGGGGCATAAACCGGTTTTCTCCCGAAGTATCGGCTCCGTAAGGAATTCCGAGATAAGTATGAATACCCCTGAGAATAAATCCCCGTACTTTACCATAAACCGTATCTGTTACCGCAATAGTATCACCCACAAACAGCACTTGTCCGTCATCCTCAGGCTCCGTCGCCTGCACTGCTGTCACACCTCCAAGACTAAGTCCTGCAGTTCCCAGACTTGCATTTCTGATAAAACTTCTTCTGTCAGATTTCATATTTTTTCATTAAGGTTGATTATTCTTCCAGGACTTATTTCATTTCCACCAGCCCTGTTTGCTTCAGCTTTCCGGCATCATCACTGTTCAGCTTCCAGTTTCTGTTAAATCTGCCCTGGGAAATGATGTTGTTCCCTGCTTTTTCAAACAGCAGCCAGTCGCCGTGTGAAGCCAACTCCCCAGCCGGCCCCGGTGCACTCAGCATAGCAAACGGATTGGTATCAGGTACTTTCAGATCCCACCATGGTAAGCCTGAACAGATCAGAACATATTTATCCCCTGCCGGGTATATATAAGACAATCCATGCGTATCCTGTCTGCCATCCTTCAGCTGCATGGGTAGCTTATCTGCAAACCGGCTGATCAGGATATTGGTCTGTGGCGTTCCGAAAAGAACCAGATGCGACCTCTCTATGTCATTGGGCCGTACTTCCCTGTCGCTCAGCACCCTTGGAAACACCATTACCCTTCCCAGAAAATCTCCGCGGTAGAATGACCATTCTGCCGCTTTCTGAGCCATTTCCCTGCGTTGCGAAAGTTCCTCCCCAGACGGATTACCGCCTGTACCATAAACATAGATATGCCGGCCGCTTGTTATATCTGACATCGGGCCTTCAAGCCCGCCTTTTTTGACTCCTTGCTCCTCTTCCCGTGCAATCGTCTTCCAGTCGTTCTCGGTCAGGACAAATACCTGATTTGATGTCCATGTCATTTTTAAAGACTGTCCGTCAATATTGACTTGAAGAACTTCCCGGGGAGAAAAAGACGGGTGGCCTTCAGGACTAAGAGAAAAGGCCTTCAACCCGGACGTCTTAATTTCCAGACGATTCTTTCCCGTAAAAGTTGCCTCTATCTTTGCGGGCTCGCCACTGACAAAATCCTCAAGTGTGACCCAATAGGCCTTATTATACGTCAATTTTGCCGTTGAGAATTTCACCTTTTCCGGAAACCTGTTTCTTTTAAAGCCGGCAAACCACGAAAAAATGAATTCATCTTTATAAGCATTTACCCAGCTGTCGTGCAGCACACCCGGATATTCTTCATATACTACCTTCGTACCGTTTGCTTTAAGATTTTCCACCCATCTGCGCGTACCCTCCGGCTTCACTACCGGGTCTGCTCCTCCCTGAAAAAAGTGAACAGGATAGTTAAAAGAGTTCTCAGCATAAAGTTCAGTGCCGGGAGGAGGCGCCGGACAAACAGGCGCAATAGCAGCCCAGAAATCCGGACGGGTAAGCCCGATCCACAGCGTTCCGCCTCCGCCCATTGACAACCCCGTAAGATAACACCTGTCAGAATCAATATTAAACCTGCTGTTTACATCGCTGATCATGTCCCACACGTCTTTCTCAGCAATACCCTGATACCCCATCGTACCTCTTGCATAAGGAACAACCACAATGTATTCTACATCTTTCCATTCAGGAAAATAAAGACTGGCTTCCACATCATTCTCTCCTTGGGCATTACTTTTTCCGAAAACCCTTCTCAGTTCCAGACGATGATTTGACCCCGCACCGTGCAACATGACCACCATAGGATAGGCTTTTCCAGGTTTATATTTCGGAGGCAGGTAGCAGGCGTAGGGTTGCTCGGTATCATCCACATCCGAATGAAAGCTCAGAATCTGGGGACCACTTTTGTATAACTGAGCCCGGGAAGAGAAAAAGGCAAAAGCCAACAACAGAATAAACAGAAATTTTCTTGTATTGAGGTATTTCATGAATTGGCTACTTTATTGTATCAACATGATACAATATTATAATTTTACCATGAAAATATAAAATATATTTAATTAACTTTATCCGCCGATGTCCTACCAGGTATACCCTGGCGGGTAAAATGTTCGTTTTTTGGCAAAAAAGGGGCTCTCATACTGCTTTTCCTCACTATTAGTCAGCTAAACGAAAAAGATTACGGCTCTCAACGCAAAAGAACTGGAATTACACAAACCCCTGAAACTTTTCAAACGCATGAAAAAAAACCGGGAGACCTTACCCAATGTATCCATAGACTGTGTCATACTGGTTTTCAGAAAAAATGAGCTGAAAGTATTGATTCTGAATTTTGAAGACACTTCAAGTTTCGGGCTCCGGGAGGGTTGATTTACCCGGATGAAGACATTGACAAAGCCGCGTTAAGGATTCTCCGCGAAAAGACCGGCGTAGAGCATATTTTCCTGCGGCAGTTCGGCACTTTCGGACAGGCAGGAAGAAACGATACTGACGAATTTCATGCCCTGCTGACAAAATATAACCCGGGCAGGGAATTTCCAAGACCACTTACCCGCTATGTATCCATAGGATATTATGCTTTAATGGGTGACAATGAATCCGCAAAAACGGGCTTCAGAATAGCTTCTAACGGCAGTTGGTTTAACTTGGGTGAAATTCCGGACTTGATCATTGATCACTCTCACATTCTCACCACAGCGATGAATCACATCAGAGACCGCATAGACGCACTCATTCCCGAAAGTCAGCTGATGCCGGGAACCTTCACCATGGCCCAGCTACAGAAACTGTATGAGACCCTCCTTGGCAGACCGTTGTTAAGAACCAACTTTCAAAGAAAGATGCTGAGTTTGGGGCATCTGGAAAGACTTGATAAGCAATTCTCCGGCGGAGCTCACAAAGCCCCCTACTTGTATAAATTTAAAAAATGTCCTAATTTGCATTGACCCTTGTCTAGGATCTTCTAACCCTTATTCAACCTGATCTGCTATGAAATATCTTGACCGCCGCAATTTTATCAAAATGTCGGGCCTCGGTGCCGGACTGAGTATCCTTCCTCAAATCAGCTTCGGACGAAATGATGAAGTCATTATTGGCCATAACAGTCATCGCTACAGAGTCATCCCGGGCTGGGGGGTATTAGATGCCGGCAGGAACCCTGTGAATGATTGCCATGAAATGGTGGAAGATGCAAAAGGCCGTCTGATCCTGCTTACCAATGAAACACGGAATAATGTTCTCATTTATGACAAGTCCGGAAAACTGCTTGATTCATGGGGAAAATCTTATCCCGGCGGACACGGCCTTACACTGGTAACGGAAGGCAACGAACAATTTCTGCTTATCTGTGACACTGACAGGCATCAGGTCATCAAAACGGACCTGAACGGCAGGGAACTCCTCAAACTGGAATACCCCCGCGAAACAGGAGTATATGATTACCCTACACAATTCAAACCTACTGAAACGGCCATTAATCCGGCCAACGGAGATATCTATGTTGTAGACGGCTACGGGCTTAACTACGTCATTCAATACACAGCAAAAGGCGAATACATCAGGCACTGGGGTGGATATGGTACTCAGAACGGACAGTTCAGATGTAACCACGGGGTTATTCTGGATACCCGCAATCCATCCAATATCAGCCTTATCATTACTTCGAGGCTTGATAACTGCTGGAAGAGGTTCACTACCGATGGAAAATACCTGTCTGCGATACATCTTCCCGGCACCTTTATCTGCCGGCCGGTGATCAAAGGAAACATGTTATACGGTGCCGCTTACCGCTCTACCCAGAGTGACTACCCTAACTCAGGATACCTGCAGATCCTGGACAAAAATGACAGGGTGGTGTCAAGTCCCGGTGCCACCGCTCCGGTTTATCAGGACGGTAAACTTCAGGAACAGCGCAAAAATGATCCGGCCAGGGTTTTCATGCACCCTCACGACGTCTGCGTAGACAGCGATGACAACCTCTACGTAGCCCAATGGGCTTCTGCTAAAACGTATCCTGTGAAACTGGAGCGCGTTTCCTGATCCCTGGAAAGCTCAAATTAAATTTGGCCATCATTATCGAATTCAGCTTTTAGTTCCTATTTTTGAGGAAAAAGCCAAAGTATGTTTGTATTATCAGAGAACAACTCTATTGCCAATCATTTTCTCGCTGACCTCAGGGACAAAGACACTCAGAAAGACCCTATGAGGTTCAGAAGAAATCTGGAACGGCTCGGTGAAATTTTTGCTTACGAAATATCCAAAACCCTGACCTACAAAAATAAGGTAGTGGAAAGTCCGTTGGGTAAAAAAGACGTTTCACTGCTGGGTGATTATCCGGTGCTTGTACCGATCATGCGGGCAGGTCTTCCTTTGCACCAGGGTATGCTTAATTTCTTTGACCGGTCTGAAAATGCCTTTATAGGCGCATACAGAGGCCTCCATGACCATAAAGACCATTTTGAAATCGAGATGGACTATATCAGCAGTCCTAACATTCAGGGCAAGACCCTCATTATCTGCGATCCCATGCTGGCCACCGGCAAATCCATTGAAAAGGCCTATCATGCCATGCTTCGTTACGGTATTCCTTCCCGGACACACGTGGTCTCTGTAGTAGCCAGCCAGCGAGGCATCCGCTATGTCAATGCCCGTATGCCCGAGTGCAGAATATGGGTTGGTGATATCGACAATGACCTGAACTCTAAATCATATATTGTTCCGGGCCTCGGCGATGCCGGTGACCTGGCTTTCGGCCCTAAAAATTAACAACCCTGTTTAAATAAACCCTTTCCCATGAATTCAGCTACCGAAAAATCGGATTTACAACATCTTTTCAGCTTGCCCGTTATTGTAGCCGCACTCGGCTATTTTGTGGACATCTATGACCTGCAGCTCTTTGGCATTGTCAGAATCCCAAGCCTTCAGAGTCTTGGCCTGAACAAGGAAGAAGTTGACTCTATCGGCACATCCATTCTGAATTATCAGATGATAGGCCTCCTCCTGGGCGGATTACTATGGGGTATCCTGGGCGACAAGCGCGGGCGTCTGTCCGTTCTCTTTGGTTCGATTATCACTTACTCTCTGGCTAATGTGGCTTGCGGCTTTATTCCCAAAATCACTTTCATGGACCAGATCCTGGCCTACAAATGGCTTCGTTTTATCGCAGGTGTCGGATTAGCCGGTGAACTGGGAGCGGGAATTACACTGGTTTCAGAAGTATTACCCAAGCGCCTTCGTGCCATTGGTACCTCTCTTGTGGCAGGTATAGGTCTTCTGGGCGCTGTAGTCGGCACCTTTACGGTAAAGCTCTCCGGCGACTGGACCATCGCTTACTACATCGGCGGCGCAATGGGCTTTGCCCTGTTGTTTCTCCGGGTCGGCGTCATTGAATCAGGAATGTATAAGAATATTACCCATGATCAGAGTATTTCGAAAGGCAATTTCCTGGCTTTCTTTACCAACAAAGACAGGTTTATAAAATACATGAAATGCATTGGCATCGGCCTTCCTACCTGGTACTGTATCGGCATACTGGCCTACATGAGCAACCAGTTCGGTGAAGCACTGGGTATTCCCGAAAAAATAGAGCCCGGCCTCACCATTATGTGGGCTTATATCGGCATTTCTGCGGGCGACTTTCTGAGCGGCTTCATAAGTCACATGCTTCATTCCCGTAAAAAAGCCATTTTCTATATGATGGCCTTTTCACTGATCATTGTGGTAATCTATCTCTTTGCCGGCATCAAAACAGCCAACGGCCTCTATGCGCTGGCCTGTCTCTTTGGTTTGGGCACCGGATACTGGGCCATGTTTGTAACCGTCGGCGCAGAACAGTTTGGTACCAACCTGAGAGCCACTGCTGCAACAACGGTTCCGAATATGGTAAGAGGGGCCCTCGTAGGTATGACAACACTGTTTACTTACCTTAAACCCGGAATAGGGGTCATTTATGCCGGTGCAATAGTCGCAGCAGTCTCTTATTTCATTGGTTTCTACTCAACACTCACCATCCCGGAAACCCACAATAAAGACCTTGATTACCTGGAGGAATGACCCTCCCCATGTAACAACAAAAAAGCCTGTCAAACCGACAGGCTTTTTGCTTTGGTTTTTAGTTTAGGCTAATTAATATCTCAACTCGGGCTGCTGCTTCGGTTCTGCCAGATAGAACGTAAGCACAGAAGCCGCGATAAAATAAATCATCAGGGCTGGTTTGATAATTGTCTGCCCGGCTACAAGTCCGTTCCACAGGGCAGTAAAGGAAAAAACATAAATCCCGATACCGCTTCTAAGCAACTCAAAAAATCTTGCGTTGGGGTTTTTATCCATAAACTCTGTATAGCTGTAAACGCCCAGAAAAATGAAAGCACCAAAGCTGATCATGCCCGGCACAGACAATGCCGTGATATTCAGATACAATAAGATGATCAGAACAAAAGTGAAAGACAACTGAATCCAGGCCCAGGCCTGCGCACCGGTACTCAGCTCAGGATTGTACTTGCTGTATCCGTAAACATCCTCGATTTTCCTGACAGGATAAGCCTTCTCCACATCTTCCGGCCGCCAGCCGGTAGGCATAAACCAGATCCTGAATTTATCTTTCAGGCTTTTAGTACGAAAAGCATCGGATATCATCAGGGAAAGATGCTGAAAGTTAATTCTGATCGGGTTCCAGGTCTCAGAAGGGCGTGTAATACCGTAGACAGGCTTTACATCATCCCGTTCTTCCTGAAAGGTGCCGAACCATTTATCCCAGAAAATAAATATCTGCCCGTGGTTTTTATCAAGGTATTCCGGGTTAATGGCATGGTGTACACGGTGATGAGATGGAGTCACGATGATCTTCTCAAGGAATCCCAGCTTATCAATGTAAACGGTATGATACCAGAACTGGGCAAACAGGTGCAAAGGCGCTACAATGGCAATCACCTCAGCAGGAACACCCAATACCGCTGCAGGAAGTAAAAAGAAAGAAAAAATATTGACAAACGTCGAAATACTTTGCCGTAAGGCACAAGCCAGATTAAACTCTTCGCTGCTATGATGGATTGCGTGTTTATTCCAGAAAAAATTGATCTGGTGACTCAACCGGTGTATCCAATAGCCGGCAAAGTCCAGAGAAACAAATGCAATCACAATCACCCAGATACTACTCTTTATATGAATGACAGCGACATTTTTCACCAGCCAGTCGTAAGACAATATGGTCACACTAAGACCCAACACATCTTTAAGAGAATTTGTAACCCCGGAACTAAGACTTGAAATGGTGTCCATCGGTTTAAACGAATCCTTCCTGACAAGAAATCCATAGAGTTTCTCCGTAAAAACCAAAACCAGAAAAACAGGCATGGCAATCAGAAGTATTCGCGCATAAGTATCCATTTAGTATGCTTGCAGATTATAATTTTACAAATATATGTATTCTTTAAATAATTAAAAAAAATATTATTTACATCTAATTATATACCCGCCTAACGCATTTATTCCAGAGTGACAGTCCAGTTTCTTTCAAAAACTCCACCGGGGTCCAGGCTGTTGATCCCTTCTTTGCCGGTGAGCTCCCCATCGTGATCCTCAGCATCAGCAATCCCGCACCACGGCTCAAGACAAACAAAATCGGCATCCTTTGCCGCCCATATCCCGAAAAACGGGAAGCCTTCAAAAGCAAATTGCATAGATCTTCTGCCGGTATCTGATCCTATTATAATACTTTGTGATGCAAGGTCTTTAAAGACAAGGGCATCTTCATAAAACAGTTCTTTTTCCAATTTAAGCAGGGTTCCCGGCTCATAAAATCCGACCGAAGCTTTTCTGACCAGCCCCGCACTGTCTAATGGCCACTTCATAAACGCCTCAGCCTTTTCAAACTTCAGGAAATAATCTTCGTAGGTCTCCGAGTCAGAAATCGGTACTCTGAAGGCAGGATGCCCGCCAACCGAAAACCAGAGAGTCTTTTCTTCATCGGGATTCGAAATCCTGTAACTAACCCTCATCCGGTTTCCTTCAAGCCAGTAGACTATCCTGAACTCGAACCGGAAAGGGTATATAAGCTGTGAAGCTTCATCCTCTTTTAATAAGAAGGTGACCGATTCGGAGGTCAGATGCTCTGTTTCAAACACACGTTCCCTGGCAAAACCATGCCTTCCCAGGAAATATTGTTTTCCCTCATATTGATAATATCCGTCTTTCAGACCACCTACTATCGGAAAAAGTACCGGAGAAACCTTCCCCCAGAATGCGGGGTCTCCAACCCACATAAATTCCGTGCCATCCTTTTTGAGAATCAATGATACCAGCTCTGCACCCAAAGGCTTTATTCTCGCCGAAATCTGCTCATTTTCAATTAAAACCATCCCTCTGTTTACGTTTATTCAAAAATACAACAGCCCCCGGAATAAGTCCCTGTTTTGTACCCTCATATTTTAGTCTATTTTTGTAAAACTTATCAAAAGCTATCAGAATGACACTTGAAGAGGCACAAAAACAGGTAGATCAATGGGTAAAAACTTTCGGTGTACGGTATTTCAGCGAACTGACCAACATGGCTATCCTTACCGAAGAAGTCGGGGAAGTCGCCCGGATCATTTCAAGGAGATACGGCGATCAGTCTGAAAAAGAGTCCGACCGGAACAAAGAGCTGGGAGATGAACTTTCAGATGTACTCTTTGTTCTGATCTGCCTTGCCAACCAGACCGGAATTGACCTCTCAGACGCTTTTCAAAAGAACCTTGAGAAAAAGACTATAAGGGATGCTGAAAGACATAAAAACAACAAAAAACTGACCGGGTCATGATCTTATCAGCCGCCTTCAGAATGACATGGCAACGGCGAAAAATCGTCGGGATTCTTTATCTGATCTTCCTCGCTGCCGGACTCATTCCGGCCATCCCCTTTTATTCTGATTTTCTGGAGGCTGCTCATAATTCCACAGAGCCTGACAGGCTCATCGGTCAATTTGACTTTATGACCTTCGCCGATCTTTTCAGAAGGCTGAAAGGCTTTTTGCCTCATCTCTTTCTCTACTCTTCCATAACTGCCGTCATCTCCCTTTTTATTTATATTTTTCTGTCGGGTTGGGTGATAGCAGCTCTGCATGATCCCCGTATCGGGCTGCGTGCTCTGTTCCGGGAGTCCTCTCTTCGTCTGTTTCGTTTCCTCACTCTCTTTCTTATACAGGTTTTATACCTTTTGCTGGCCTGTAGCATTGGCTTACTGCTGTTCTTTACAGGCATCCGGGCTGCTGAAGGAGGACTTGAACCCCGCTATTTTTACTACACCTTTCCTGCCATCCTCTGGTCAGCCCTCACTTTAACAGTAATCACAGCCTCGGGGGATCATGCCAAAATACTCCTCTACCGATACACCAGCCTTTCGCCTTTTTCTGCCTTTCACCGGAGTCTCCGATACCTGCTTAAAAAGCCTGGCACGGTAACCGGTTTCCTCTTTCTTTTCCTCCTGCCTTTTGCTCTGTTTCTGCTGTTGGGTACTCTTCCCGGTCTGTTGTATGGAGAAAATTTATGGCTGGTTATTCTTTCTCAGCAGCTGTTTACTTTCTTTAAATGGTTTGTCAGGATAAGCAGACTCGCCTTTGCCTCTGTTACACTTCATCTCCAACCCATTCCACTATTGACGGTTGAAGTCCCGGACCAAACTTAAGTATCCGCTTTATTGTTATCCTTCTACGGACAACCGATAAAATACATGGAAGAGATAATTGTCAATAAAGTTGCTGCCAGCGGACTGATATCACTGGATCTGGAAGAATACCGCCACAAAGGGGAAAGAATAATATATGACCTGAAAGACAACCTCTTTATGGGAATGATCCTCAAAGAAAAGGACTTCAGGGAGTTTCTGAAAAATCACGACTGGACGATCTATGAAGGTAAAAATGTAGCAGTGATCTGCTCTGAAGATGTAATTATTCCTACATGGGCTTATATGTTACTTGCCCTTCACCTGCAACCTTATGTCAACACGTTCGTACTGGGAGACCTTCAGGCACTGGAAACAAAACTTTACCAGGAGGCCCTGGAAAAAATCGACTATAAAAGTTACAAAGATGCCAGAGTAGTGGTAAAAGGCTGCAGCAATGACCTTATCCCCCCTGCTGTGTATATGGAAATCAGCAAAAAACTGAAGCCTTATGTCAGAAGCCTGATGTTCGGGGAGCCCTGCAGCACGGTACCTCTTTATAAAAGGAAATAAAAAACCAAATGCCCGGGCACTGCTGTCCGGGCATTTAAATATTCCATTTCAATATTAGTTCTTGGTAGGAGTAGCCGCAGGCTTGGCGGCCTCGGTAGTGGCAGCCGGAGGATTGGCAACACCCAGCTTCTTCAATACCAGATTGGTGATATTATCAGAGTCAGGAGCAACCAGTACCACTACGGCTGACTGATAACCAGCATCAGAATTGAACACATAAGTGTACCCGGCTTCTTTAGCTACGTCTTCGATCGCCTTCTGGATTTTATCCATAACCGGTGCCAGTAATTCCTGTTGCTTACGACCCAACGCTACCTCAGAATTCTGCTGAAACTCCTGAATTTCATTATTTTTGTTCGTAAGTGACTTTTCTCTGTCTGCGCGGATAACGGCCGACATGGAATTCATATTTTTCTGATAATCCTCATAAGACTTCTGAAATTCAGCTATCTTTTCGTTGGCAATTTTGTCATACTGCGCTTTTTCGGTAGACAATTTAGTCTGTATATCTTTGGCAGCCGGAAGGCTCTGAAGGATAAAATCAACATTGGTATATCCGATCTTAAGAGCAGTTTGTGCCTGCAGACCGAATCCGGCGAAAAGAATAAAAGCTAGAACTGTTAAAAATTTGATTTTCATTTCTGTAGTATTAAATATTGAATTTGGTTTCCTTTTCTGTTACTTTTTGCTACTGTTAACGCCGAGATCTTCAATAATATAATCCGTATAATCATGTCTCGGGTCTGTATAGATCATACTCATATCAGAAGCCTTGTCAAAGATAAACATAAGTTTTTTCTGTCGGGCAATTTTTTCACAGGATTTGTATATTTCATCCATGATCGGCTTCATAATCTCCTTCTTTTTCTGAAAAAGCAGCCCGTTCATACCAAAAACACTGTTATTCAAGTCTTTAACTTCATCTTCCTTACGCTGCAATTCGCTCAGCCGCTCTCTTTTCATCTCCGCTGTCAGGAGAATTTCTTCCTGCTGATACTTCTCTTTAAGCTTTTCCAGCTCAGTATATTTAACCTTAATTTCTTTCACAAATCTCTCCGAGTACTGATTCATGGCATCTGTTGCTGCTTTGTATTCGGGCATTTTACTGATGATATATTCTGTATCAATGTACCCGAACTTCTGAGCCGAAGCACCGGACCAAACCACAGACATCAATATTAAAATCAATAATTTTCTCATAAACAAGCCAAAATGCCTTTGTACTAATTAGACGTCAGAAACACCGGAAAGTTATCTTTCATTTCTCTGTTAACAAGCTTTTAACATCTTAACGAATCTGCTGACCGATGCTGAACGTAAAGTTTTTCAGGCCTCTGTTCTGCAAACCCGGAATAGGATCAAAACCATACCCATAATCAAGTCCGAGCAAACCGAATGCAGCCATGAATACCCTTGCTCCTATACCGGCGGTTCTTCTCAGCCTGAAAGGATTAAAGTCCTGATAACTACCCCAGCTGTTTCCGGCCTCAGCAAAGCCCAGCACGAAAATAGTGGCCTGGGGATTAAGAGAAACAGGATAACGGAGTTCAAGGGCATATTTGCTGTAAACAATTCCACCCTGACGTGTCAGAGCACTGCTGTTCCCTCCGGAAATCAGCTCGGCCTGTTCAGACAGTGTCCGCTCTCTGACTACCCCTTCTTCATAACCTCTCAGACCAATCAGATCAGCACCCACACTCATGGCGTTCTGCATACCCATACCGGCACCTCCCAGAATAAATCTTCCGAACGGACTGAAACCGGTTGTAGAAGAGTATTTACCCAGGAAACCCATATTGGCTTTGGCGTGGAAAACCAGTTTACCGACCACAGGAGTATACCAGTCCGCATCAAACATCCACTTATGCCCTTCCAGCCAGGTGTACGGGCTTGCAATAACCTTTTCTTTATCTCTTATCAGAGAATAAGGCGGATTAAATGTTGCCGAAAGGTTAAAGGATGATCCTGAACGGGAAAATGTCGGATTATCCAGGCTGTACCTTGAAATACTTACCCCCAGTGAAACATCATTGGCCGTACCCCGCGTAAACCCTGGGATAAAGTAGCTGTCAAAAACATTATACCGCTGGTAAGAAAGCGTACCGCTCAGGTTAAAGTTCCTGTCGGGCCAGTTCAATCTTTTACCATAAGTAACCGACGCACCGGTGTTCTTAAAATAACCGTTACCATAAATGCTGTTGTTAAACAAGCCCGCAGTACTGGAGCCGTAAATCCTTTGAAGCCTTGAGGCATAACTTCTGTTGTCTGAAGAAGTATGGAACAAACTTACTGAAAATGAATTCGGCTTCTTGCCTCCCATCCATGGCTCGGTAAACGAGATGGAATACGTCTGATAGAAGCGCCCGCTGGCCTGCACCCGGATAGCCAGACGCTGGCCGTCGCCTTTAGGTAGTGGTTTGTAAACCCCTTGCCTGAATTTCAGCACGTCTTTAATCGCAAAGTTATTGAAAACAATACCGAATGTCCCGACAAAACCCTGTAAACCTCCCCAGCCTCCGGAGAGCTCTATATTATCATTGGATTTCTCCTCCACATTATATTCGATGTCAACAGTTCCATCGGCCTGAGGCACAGGCTTAGGATCTATTTTCTGAGGATCAAAATACCCTAGTTTCGACAACATCTGTGTAGTTTCGATGAGGTCAGTCTTACTGAACTTCTGCCCGGGTTTGGTCAGAATCTCCCTCATAACCACGTGGTCACTCGTTTTGGTGTTACCATTCAGAATGATCCTGTTGATGGTGGCTTGCTTACCCTCATTGATTCTCATTTCAATGTCAATAGAGTCGCCTTCAATAGCTACTTCAATAGGCTGACAGTTAAAATACAGGTAGCCGTCATCCATATAATAAGAACTCACGTCATTCTGAGGAATCCCGTTGATCTTTTTCTCAAGTTCTTCCGGATTATAAAGATCTCCTTTTTTAAGGCCCAGGATCATGGAAAGTGTATCACTGGATCTGAGGTAGTTGCCGCTCCAGGTAATGTTACGGTAATAGAATTTCCGGCCTTCGTTCATGTTGATCACAATGGCCACATTACGGTCATCCACTTTGATAACAGAATCTGAGATCACCTGAGCATTACGGTACCCGTTTTTCTGGAACCATTTAACCAGGGTTTCTTTATCCTCCTTGAATTTCTTGGGAACATATTTGGAAGGGGAGAATACCCTGAGCGGAGCTTTAACCCTCGTTCCCTTCATTTTGGAGAGTGCCTTCCATTGAGGTACCTCATCAATGCCGTTCAGCGTCACATCGCTGATCTTTACTTTTTTGTGCTTATTTATATTGAAAACCAGAGTAGCATTATTGGCCCTCAGCGTATCGCCGATCTGCTGAACCTGAACGGTGGTATTCAGAAAACCTTTCTCTATAAAATGCTTTTTGATGGTAAGCTGCAGGTTTTTGACCATGGCATCGGTGATCACTTTCCCTTTGTTGGTTTTGATCTTTTCCTCAACAGCCTCCTGTTGCCCTTTGCGTATGCCTTTCAGAACGATTTTGTTCAGACGGGGTCGTTCCTTAAGATTAATATCCAGAAAGACCTTTTTACCTTCGATCTTTGTGATATTGATGGATACATCCTCGATAATCCCCTGATCCATGAGCCTTTTCATGGCGGTTGAAATTCTTTCTCCCGGAATGGAAATCTGATCATTCACGTTCAGACCTGAAACAGAAATCAGGGTATTGGGATCAAGAAACTTCACTCCCGAAACGGTAATACCTCCGATTATATAATCTTTAGGATCTTCGTAATCTACTAAATTCTGAACCTTAGGGGCCTCATTCTGTCTTGCTCCAACACCAATTCTGAACTGGGCTTTGGTCGTAAAACCGTAGAAAAAACAAAAACAAATGACCAGAAACGGCCTAAGCCTGATCGCTTTCATCATGTATGTTAGGTACTTTTAACTTGCTCTCCAGTTTTTCCAAATCTTCTTTCTCTTTGCTGATAAGTCAGCACTGCATCAAATAAATGCTCTTTCCGGAATTCGGGCCAGAAAATATCATCCAGAAAAAGCAGTTCAGCATAGGCTGACTGCCACAAAAGATAATTACTGATACGGTGATCCCCACCGGTTCTGATCAACAGATCCACATCAGGTGCGTCTTCTGTAGCCAGATACGTGGCAAAATGTGCCTCTGTAATCTCTTCAGACGACAATCTGCCGGATTTCACTTCTTCTGCTATATGCTTTACGGCCTGGATGATATCCCACTTGCCGCTGTAACTTAAGGCTAACACCAGCGTAAGACCTGTATTGTCTCTGGTGATTTCAATAGCTTCTTCCAGTTCTTTTCTGGCCTTGGAAGGCAGCATGGCAATATCTCCGATAGCCTTCAGTCTGACCTTGTTTTTATGTAATTCGGGCACTTCGTCCCTGATCGTTTTAATAAGCAACTGCATTATCCCTTCAACTTCAAGCCTGGGACGCCCCCAGTTCTCTGTTGAAAAAGTATAGAGCGTCAGATAACTGACACCCAACTCTGTACAGGCTTCAACCGTTTCACGGACAGATCTGATACCATGATGATGCCCGAAAATACGCATAGCGCCCTGTTTTTTGGCCCATCTGCCGTTTCCGTCCATTATAACGGCAATGTGTTTGGGTAAATTGCTCAAATCAATTTTTTCTTCCACTTTCCTTTTATATTAAACGCTGAAACACCAGGCAAACGTGGCCTGATCTAAAAAGGAATGCAAAGTTAAGAAAAAAGCTATCGAAAAAGTAAATTGAAAATCAGTTATTTGGCGGGAGGGCAATAAACTCTGTAAAATGAATAACTGATATAAAAATTGGTATAAAAATATTTGTCCGGCTGATAGGTGATTGTACTACTCATCTGATGCGGAAAAGTGCTTGGTATATAGTAATCAGTCCAGACACCATTGTCTCTTGTTCTGCCTAATCCGTCAAAGTTGTCCGCGTCTTCTTTTCCCAAAAGCATTCTGGCTCCGAATTCAACCCCGAAATTCCATTGATTTTTCCAGGTCTTTTTGAAGCCTACTCCGAAAGGAATACAAAAAGAAGGGGACATGGTATTCTTCTTTAAAAGATTCCCTTCAACATCGTAGAACTTCTGAACCAGCTTATGATACCCGCCGTAACCCCCAAAAAGATAGGGTGACCAGTCGGAGGATGGCCCGCTTGTACTTCTGAAGTTCAGAAAATTATATTCTACCTGCCCGCTCCATTCTCCGAGGATATGATTGAACCTCAGTTTCCTCTCCTCTCCCAGAGAGGTCCCCGCCCGGGTTTCGTTGGCTCCAAAAATCCCGATCATTGCTCCCAGTTTCAGCGAAAGAGCATTGTTATGGTTGTATCTGATCAGAATATTAGCCCCCGGGTTGGTATTGAACACTTTAAAAGTAGGATACAGTTCACCCTTATAATGGGTTAAGCCCGCCCCACCGCCCAACTCAAACTTTTGGGCAAAAGCGACAGAAAATGAGCAAAAAAGCAATAAAAGAGTCTTATTAATCACAAATTTGCTAAGGGTTCTGAATAGTATACTCATCTGCATTATTACCTGATCGGAGGACATTTCACAGAATTACTGAGAACGTAGCTGATGGTAAACTGGGTCATCAGGTACAAATCAGGAGGAGCGGATCCTCTTCTGCTGCCGACACTGTATCCGTAAAGGGTCTCGGCATAATTACTGGGGGCTACTCCCGGCGGCACACTTCCGTTCTTCATCTGAACCAGTTGCAAAAACCTTGGAATTCTGGACTCCAATGTAAGGGCGTTTATATCCTGATTGGCTCTGTAAGCCAGTTTTTCAGCCGCAGTTCCGAAATTCGCACTGAGCACGCTTGGATTCACATACAGATCATTCCCGACATCATCCAGATAATCCGTAGAGGTAACCCGGATACCGGCTTCGGCAGTGAAATCAAATTTATCATTGATCTTGAAACGAACCCCCGCACCCAATGGTACCACCAATGCGATCGCAGAATATTGTCTGGGCTGGCCTGCCAGACCCTGTCCGGCAGTACTCTTGTCAGACAGCGAAGTCCAGGGTTGCTTTTCCAGTACCCCAGAGTTTGCCACCGGAACAAGTCTGGCCTGTGGGTTGTGGGCCACAAAACCGATACCTGCCGTAAGATAGGGCATCACATTCTTTCGCCCTCTTTTGCCTTTCCCTTCCTGAGGGATGAGGTTAAATATCCCTGTTATGGCAAACTCCTTGAGATCATTCCTGAAATGAAGGTTCCTCAGGTAATTATTATAGAGGCGATCAAAATTTCTTTCTGAAAAGGAGGCATCGTCTCCGAAGATCCGGGCATAGGAAAAAGAAACCCTTGCCCCGATATTATTGGTAAGGAAACGGGTATAATGAATACTGCCGTTCCACCTGACATTGGTATAGAGGCCGTAATAAAAGAATGTGTAAGGGGCAAGATCTCCGAAGTAATGTGAACTGCCGCCACCTATACCCAAGGTAGCATACTGGTTCATCACTTTCTGTTTGCTGAACAATCCGGACTGGGCCCTGGACTCGTGCTTCCCTGCAATGAAGCTTATCAGAAAAATAAATATCAGCCTTACTCCGGTTCTACACAGCATAAATTTCCTCATAAAGATTGAAAAGCGTTTAAAAAACGACCCGTAGTTTTTTATTATTGTTTACTTTCAGGTTTTGGAATACAATATTTTCAGACCCTGTTCCTTACATCTTTGCCCCAGCTCAGCTTTTCTCTGAGTGTTCCCAGGAAATCATCTCCCTCAACGCTTACCAGGCGGGCTTTGAACTTTTCCTTTTCAATATGGATCTCCGCCTCTACATTTCCGATGACTTTAGCTCTGGCATCCATCGAAACCAGATAATTATTGCTTCGGCTCTCCACGCTCAGGGTGATCTTGCTTTCACTCGACACTACGATCGGCCTGACAAAGAGATTGTGCGGACATATCGGCGTAATAATGAAGTTGTCCGAATACGGCATCACCAAAGGCCCTCCGCAACTCAGGTTATAACCGGTAGATCCTGTTGAAGTAGCTACCATCAGTCCGTCTGCCCAGTAAGAATTCAGAAATTCTCCGTTGATATAAGCATGAATAATGATCATCGAAGAAGTATCTGTCTTTGAGATGGCAATTTCATTAAGGGCAAAATTCGTGCCTTTTTCAAAAAGTTCGATTTTTGAATCTGCATTTACCATTGTCCGCTCGTCTATTTTGTACTGGCGGTTGATGATTTTCCCCAGGGTTTTCCTGAAGTCTTTCGGCTGAACACTGGTAAGAAAACCCAGACGTCCGAAATTAATCCCAAGAATGGGCAGTTCCCGGTCGCCCACATGACTCAACGTTTCCAGGAAAGTACCGTCGCCTCCGAGACTGAACACAATGTCAGCATCAAAAATCTCATTACGGGAGGTATAATAGCCAGCCGCTTCAAACCGTACTCCTGAAGCTGTCAGAATACGGGCAAAGGAATCCGAAATCTGTATGGGGAAATCATTTTTCCTGAGTTCATCGAACACCTCCTGTACGTCTTCTGTGGCGTCAGGTTTGAACTCACGGCCGTGAATGGCAAACTTCATGATATGTCTGTTTTTCAGCAAAAATAGCTTAAAATACAGAACAGGGAATCAAATACTTAAATATTTCATCAACATCTCGTAGCGGTCTTTATCCAGACTCTCTACGGGTTCGGAAGTATGATAGGCTTCTACCTCAAACCCAAAACGGCTGAGTGTGCTGAGAAGAGAGGAGATATCCTTGCGGTTCAGTTTGATGGTAAGTTTTAGCCAGTTCAGCGACTCATGTGTGGAACCGGTTATGTAAGAGCCAATGATCTTGACCTTTTCTGACTCTATGAGTCTGGCCACTTCTGCCAGTGAATAATCTCTGTTTTTCAGGCTGATCTCCACCACTGCTCCGGGCTCAGCAAAACCGATGGAAGAAACAAAAGAGCGGAGAACTTCGCTGGCCAGGATAGTGCCTGCAAAACGCTTCTCCTCATCCAGGACAGCCACCAGCGTAATATCATTACCGGAAATAAGTCCGAGTATTTCATAGATATGCTGATAGTCCATCACAAACCTTTCCGGAAACTGGGGCATCATGGCCTCCAGTTTATCTTCATCATCAAAATTGAGAAGCATTTCTTCCGTAAAAAGCCCCAGATAGGTATTGCCATCCGCATAAAGCAGCTGATCAAGACGAAAATCATTCATCCACTGCAGAGCTCTTTCTACAGTATCACCGGGTTTGAGCACCGGAATTTCGCTATTGATAAGGTCTGCTGCCAGCATCTGTGATCAGACTGTTTCCTTTATAACACTGGTTTCAAGTATCCTGTTCAAAAATCCTCCCATTATTTCATTAAACCGCTCAGGTCTCTCCATCATAGGTGCATGACAGCACTTGTCTATAAAATGCAACTCAGAATTCGGGATAAGCCTGTTAAACTCATGTCCTACATGCGGAGGAGTAATGGTATCATTCAGCCCCCAGATAAGACAGGTAGGCACATGTATTGCCGTAATATCTTTGGCCATATTATGCCTTTGGGCAGACTTGGCTATCTGTACGATGTTCATACATTTCGGAATACTTGAGGTAATCTCAAAGACTTCATCCAGGAGTTCCTTGGTAGCTGTAGCCGGTTCATAGAACGTGTACTCCACCCGCTCCTTAATGTATTCATAGTTTCCCCGTTTCGGAAAAGACCCGCCCATCGTATTCTCAAAAAGGCCTGAGCTTCCTGTCAGAATCAGAGATTTCACATTGGCCTGATGCGCCAGGGTGTAAAGCAATGCCACATGTCCGCCGAGGGAGTTCCCCAGCAGAATAATATCCCTCAGCTCCTTAAAAGCCACAAAGCGCTCAATAAAAGATCGCAGCCCCTCCAGACTGGCCTCTCTCATGGGCATATCATAAATCGGCATCACAGGAATGATGATGCGGGAGTTATGTCTGAAACCTTCTATCACCCCGTCAAAATTGCTGAGCGCACCGAAGAGGCCATGCAAAACCAGTAAAGGTTGTCCCTCCCCTTCATCTATATAACGGAATTCACCGTGCGTTTTCACTTCGTAATTCATACAAAACTATTTCGTCTTTACTTGCTGATTTTTTAAAATGCTACACAAAATACTGCTATAATTGTGAAGATTCAAATATCCGGCCCTTACTTTCTGATCTGAGGCCTCACCAAACGGCCTTTTTTTACACCAGAGAAAAGTTTTTTTTCTCAGCCCTCTATAAAAATTAATGTTTCTTACGGTCTTCGAGAAATTTCCGTATCTGCTGTTCTGATAACGCAACAACCTCCTCAGGAGTTCTGCCATTGACTTCTATGGGCTCCAGAGTAGTCCAGCTCATCCTCGTAAAAGACCGTAAAGGGAAGACTCCTTTGGGATTAAATCTGCCCGTATTCTCAATCGCCAAAGGAACGACAAGCGCCCCCGGACATCTTTTCATAAGTGTAGAAACCCCACCTATAGAAAACGGGCGCAGCTCACCAGTCCTTGAACGGGTTCCTTCCGGAAAAATAACCGCAGAAAACTTATTTTCAGAAACATATCTGCCAAACTTTGCAATTTCGGTAATGGCCTGTTTCGGGTCCTTACGGTCAATCAATGCCGCCTTCCCTACCCTCAGATTATAGGAAATACTGGGAATGCCCTTTGCCAGCTCAATTTTTGAAACGAAAAGCGGAGTGTGTCTTCTGAGAAACCAGATGATCCCCGGAATGTCGAACATGCTCTGATGATTGGAAATGAATATCTTGGTCCTGCCATCAGGAATTTCCGACTGCTGATAAAAGTGGATGGTTGAACCGGTGAGATACCAGCCATGGGTAATGAAAAAATTCAGCCATTCAACCGACTTCTGATGTACTCTTTGCCCGAACAGTTCAAAACACAGGTATTGAATTCCATGAAAAAGAATCAGAATAGTGCCGAAATACAACAGATAAATAGCACTCAGGATATAATCCAGAATAAGTTTCATTCAGGGAGGTTTTTAAAAATCCGGTGTAAAAATACTCAATATTTCCTTGCAGTAAAATGGTCCGCGTTTTTTCTGCCCGTTCTCCCGGACGGAAGAGAGCACCAATCTTGGCGGACAATGCCTGCATTTTACCCCGTATCCGGCACTTTTTTATTTTAAGAAGGGATGAAAAACGATTAATTTTTATCATTACTTTTGCAGAATAAACTAAAAGACATATTCGATTATGAACTTACCCATGTCAAGGATTGAGGTAATGAAGTTCGTGGGTCAAAAGATAGATGAACTGGTCAGTGAGTTTCTTAAGCCGATTGATAAAAACTGGCAGCCCGCCGACTTTCTTCCTGATTCCTCTTCAGAAAATTTTGCAGAAGAGGTAAAGCTGCTGCAGGAATCCTGCAGGGAATTACCTTATGACTATATGGCCGTGCTGGTCGGAGATACCATAACAGAAGAAGCACTTCCCACCTATGAATCCTGGCTGATGACCGTAGAAGGTGTAAACCCCATTGAAGAACCTCAGGGCTGGACCCGCTGGGTAAGATGGTGGACCGCGGAAGAGAACCGCCACGGTGATCTGCTGAATAAGTATCTTTATCTGTCCGGCAGAGTCAACATGCGTGAGATGGAGGTCTCCACCCAATGGCTGATTGCAGATGGCTTTGACATTGGAACCGGAAAAGATCCTTACAGAAATTTCGTTTATACATCATTTCAGGAGCTGGCCACCAATATTTCACACAGACGCACGGCTACGCTGGCCAAGCAGTTTGGCAACGCTCACCTGTCCAAGATTTGCGGCATGATCGCGGCCGATGAAATGCGTCATGCTAAAGCTTACAAGACTTTTATTGAAAGGATCTTTGAAGTTGATCCGTCGGAAATGATGCTGGCATTTGAGGATATGATGAAGAAAAAGATCGTAATGCCTGCGCACTTCCTCAGAGAGACAGGCGTTCAGATCGGTAAAACCTTCGCTCATTTTTCCGATGCAGCCCAGCGCTTGGGGGTGTATACTACCCAGGACTACATACAGATTCTGGAAGACCTGATCATAGAATGGAGAATTGAACAAATCTCCGGCCTGAATGATGCAGCAGAAAGAGCCCGTGACTATATCACCGCCTTACCAAACCGGCTTAAGCGGATCGCCGAAAGAACAAAAGTACCTCAGCTGGAATATGAATTCAGCTGGATCACAAGATAAATAAACCCCTCTGAATGAGGGAAATCAGCCTTTTTTCTGTTAAAAAGCACTGTCATCCGATGGTGCTTTTTCTTTTTCCCGGAATTCACAAAGAACGCCCATTTGGACTCTTCCAATTAAAACTTTGACAATCAATAGTTTACTTAAATTTAATAAGAAGATATTTAGTATTTCGGTTTTTAATGCCTACCTTTGCAGACTTTTTTGGCAGAATCTGGCCGAAAAAGGCTCATTCCAAAGAAAAAGATCATCATATCACCCTTTAAGGAGGAATTTTCATCAATGCAGGACATCAGAAACATTGCGATCATTGCGCACGTTGACCACGGCAAAACGACTCTGGTCGATAAAATCATTCACGCCTCTAAGATTTTCAGAGAGAATCAGGAATTTGAAGACCTGATCCTTGACAACAATGATCTGGAACGTGAGAGAGGAATTACGATTGTCTCCAAAAACGTATCAGTAAGATATAACGGCGTTAAAATTAACATTATCGATACTCCCGGTCACGCCGACTTCGGAGGTGAAGTAGAAAGGGTACTAAAACTGGCTGACGGGGTAATTTTGCTCGTAGATGCTTTTGAGGGCCCGATGCCTCAAACCCGTTTTGTACTCGGCAAAGCCCTTGACCTGGGCCTTAAGCCTATTGTCGTGGTAAACAAGGTAGATAAGGAAAACTGCCGCCCTGAAGAGGTTCATGAAAACGTTTTCGACCTGATGTTCAACCTGAATGCCTCTGAGGACCAGCTTGACTTCCCGTGTCTTTACGGCTCTTCGAAACAGGGCTGGATGAGCACTGACTGGAAAAAACCTACTACAGATATCGTTCCGCTTCTTGATGCCATCATTAAGCACATCCCCGCCTCGCCGGTGGTAGAGGGTACTCCCCAGATGCAGATCACCTCTCTGGACTACTCTTCCTTTGTCGGACGTATCGCGATCGGCCGCGTGGCCCGTGGTACGCTGAAAGAAAGCATGCAGATAGCGCTTTGTAAAGCTGACGGTTCGGTTAAAAAGATGAAAATCAAGGAACTTCACGTATTTGAAGGACTTGGTAAAAATAAAGTGACGGAAGTTCACTCCGGTGAAATATGTGCCGTTACAGGAATTGAGGACTTTGAAATCGGTGACACCATTGCTGATGCCGACTCTCCGGAACCCCTTCCGAGAATCACGATCGATGAGCCTACAATGAATATGCTGTTCACGATCAACAACTCTCCTTTCTTTGGTAAAGAAGGTAAGTTTGTCACTTCAAGACACCTTCGTGACCGCCTGATGAAAGAGACAGAGAAAAACCTGGCGCTGAGAGTTCAGAGCGGAGACACTGAAGATAAATTCCTTGTTTTCGGAAGAGGTATTCTCCACTTGTCTGTTTTGATTGAAACCATGCGTCGTGAAGGTTATGAACTGCAGGTAGGTCAGCCTCAGGTACTGTACAAAGATGGAGAAAACGGTGAAAAACTTGAACCGATTGAAACGTTGGTGGTAGATGTTCCGGAAGAAACCGCGGGCAAAGTAATTGAGCTGGCTACACAAAGAAAAGGAGAACTCCTTATCATGGAACCTAAGGGAGACCTTCAGCACCTTGAATTCAACATTCCGTCCAGAGGACTTATCGGTCTCAGATCCAACGTACTGACGGCTACTCAGGGGGAAGCCATCATGAACCACCGATTCACAGCTTACGAGCCTTACAAAGGCCCTATCCCGGGAAGGATCAACGGCTCCATGATTTCCATGGGCAATGGCCCTGCCATCGCCTACTCTATCGATAAGCTTCAGGACAGAGGGGTATTCTTCGTTGATCCGGGCGAAGAAGTTTACATGGGAATGGTTATCGGAGAACATAACCGCCAGAATGACATCGTGGTTAACCTTCAGACTTCCAAGAAGCTGACCAACATGCGTGCTTCAGGATCTGATGACAACGTTAAGATCGCTCCTAAAATCAATTTCTCCCTTGAAGAGTGTATGGAGTATATTCAGAAAGACGAATACCTTGAAGTAACTCCGAAAAACCTCAGAATGAGGAAAATATACCTGGACGAAAACGAAAGGAAACGTATGGAGAAAGTAGCGGAAACCAAGGCTGTCATGGCCTGATCTCCACGATCTCTCCTTTAATATAAACCTCAGGGAACCGAACTTTCTCTGAGGTTTTTTTAGTTTTGGATTAAAATTTGACGGATCATGAAACAATATCTGGTATTAGGCCGTGACGGGAAAGATGAAAACGCACTCGACCGTCGCATGCAGCAAAGACCACTGCATTTTGAAACCGCAAGAAGTCTGAAAGCCAAAGACCGGTTCATTAAAGGCGGGGCCATGTTGGACGAAGAGGGGAAAATGATCGGTTCGGCCATGATGGTGCAGTTTGAATCAGAGGAAGAATTGCATGCCTGGCTTGAAAACGAGCCCTACATATCAGGTAAAGTCTGGGAGTCATATGAAGTCATTCCATTCAGAGTAGCCGATGTCTGACAACGCATACATGTTAAGGGCCCTTGAGCTGGCCGCATTAGGAGAAGGTCGGGTAAGCCCTAACCCGATGGTCGGTTGTGTGATCGTACACGAAGACCGCATCATTGGTGAAGGCTGGCACAGACAATACGGTGGTCCCCATGCAGAGGTAAATGCGGTTAACAGTGTAAAAGACATTTCACTGCTAAGCCAGGCAACCGTCTATGTAACACTTGAGCCTTGCGCTCATTTCGGCAAAACACCCCCCTGCGCGGATCTTCTGATACATCACGAGGTAAAAAAAGTAGTCATCTGTAATACCGATCCTTTTCCGCTGGTGGCGGGAAAAGGGATCGAAAAACTGAAAGCAGCAGGAATAACCGTAGAAACCGGGCTTCTCGACGATAAAGGACGTTTTCTCAACAGAAGATTCTTCCGGTCTGTCGAAACCGGCCGGCCGTACGTGATCCTCAAATGGGCTGAAACCGCAGACGGATTTATTGCAGGCAAAGGCGGCAGCCCGGTAAAAATAACCAATCCGGTCAGTGATGTACTCGTCCACAGATGGCGATCTGAAGAAGACGCCATTATGATCGGAACAAATACAGCCCGAAACGACAATCCCTCTCTGAATGTAAGGAACTGGGAGGGCAAAAACCCTGTAAGAGTAGTAACAGACAGGCATTTAACACTTGACCCGAGCCTGAAGATATTCACCGACGGGCAGAAGACCCTGATCATGAATGAGGTCAGCGATAAAGAAGAAGGCCCCTGTCATTTTATCAGAATCTCTCCCGCCTCCGGCGCAGAACAGCTGACAGAAATACTGCAGCAACTGCACCTGAGAGGAGTCAGATCGGTACTGGTGGAAGGAGGCGCTATCCTTGCGGATCATTTTATGTCGGCAATGCTGTTTGATGAAATAAGAATCCTTAAAAGTGGTGCGGTCATCGGAAGTGGCATCAATGCCCCCCGACTTCCCTCAGGAATAGCATTAAGGGAAGAAAAAGACCTGGCAGGCGATAACCTGAGAATTTTTCTCCGCTGAATTCCAACCATTTCAGAAGAAAATGAGTCATGAAAGATAACCCTTAGAAGATACTGTTGCGAAAGTTTTCGTTCTAACAGTATTACACCTTTTCAGTATGATGAGTCACAGTAAGATAGTTGAGGCCTGTATCCGCGGGGACCGGGCAGCTCAAAAGCAGTTTTATGAGCTGTTTTCGGGCAAGCTATTCGCTGTGGCGATAAGGTACATGAAAAACAGAGACAACGCTCAGGATGTTCTGCAGGATTCATTTATTAAAATCTATAAAAACCTTCAGAACTTCAGAAATGACTGTCCGCTGGAAGCCTGGCTGAAAAGAATTGTGATCAATACGGCTCTCAAAGCCCTTCAGAAACAACCTGAATGGCAGGTGGAACTGGAAGACCACACCCCGGCTGAACACGGACACCATTTACCTAACCAGGGACTGGAAAATCTGAAGTATGATGCCCTGCTGGCGATGATCAATGAACTCCCTGAGGGCTGCCGGATGGTTTTCAATCTTTTTGCCATTGAGGGCTTCAAACATCACGAGATTTCAGAAGTTCTGGGCATCACGGAAGGCACATCGAAATCTCAGTTTTCAAGGGCACGACAACTTCTGATGGAAAAAATCCTCAGAGAAAAAAGAAAAGAAGAAAAAGTAATGGGAAGCCTCCGGGGGGAGGAAAACCGAAAAGATATTTTTTTGTGAGATGGAAGCAGGACCCGAAAAATCATTTGAAGAACAATGGGCGGAAGCATTCAGAGATGCTTCCGTGACCCCTCCTGAAGAGTGTTGGGACAACATTGAAAAGGCTTTGGAAAAGGAGAAAAAAAAGAGGCCTTTTATCATTCTCTGGAACAACAAAGGCCTGGTCTCAAGCATTGCCGCCATGGTGCTGCTTACGCTGGGTATTCTGTTTTTTGTGAAGACCGAACAGCCTTTTAAAGGAAAAACGGCAGCTGTGTCTGCAAAGCAGGAGGGAAATCAAACCTCAGCACCAACTAAAAGTTCTGAAGGTATCACTGAAGCACAGCCGGACACTGATCAGACAACAGGAAGCTCATTGCCTGGCTCATCCCTTCTGACCGATCAAAAAACAGCAGATCGCAAGTATATCGTAAAATCCCGTTTCCCATCTGTTTCTTCGCCCGCACTGATTGTGCCGGCAATTGCAGAAAGAACCCCTTCTTCTGAAAATCTTCCGCAGAACGTCATTCCTGCTGAAGATCAGAGAAGACAATTCGGCACAGGCCTTACGTCAATCAATGCTCCCGAACCAGAGCCTTTTGCTACCGGTATTATTACCCACCGTGCTAAACTTGCCTACGATCTACCCCAGACAACGGAAGTTATCGCAAAAAATGATGCTAAAACTTTTTGGATGGGGCTGAACTCCGGGGTATCTCCTTTCGACCCTAATTATTCTGCCCGGGGATTTGAACGCAACGCCTCCATGGCTGCACAAAATGTAGCAGACGGCTATTACACTTATAAAACTGCCGGACCTGCCGGATCGACAGGACTGAACAATACCATTGGTGCGGAGTTCAGTAAAACCTCTTCACTGCCCAATAATGTCATTCAGAACGGCCGCGCCATTAATTTCGGCCTGACCATGGGGAAAAAATTAAATAAAAAACTGGGTCTGGAATCAGGATTCCGCTTTATGAGGGCTAATTCAGGCCTGCAAACGAATGTTTACTCTGTTAACAGTGAAACCGGCGAGATACAGGCATATTTCCAGTCCAATTACCTTAACTCAAAGCAAAGCAACCTGAGCAACGCTGTCATTTCTTCATCAGAAGACGGCAATCAGGCCTATGATTACTTCTCTGTTCCGCTTCAGCTGAGTTATGAGATCCCCCTTATGAAAAAGCTGGATCTCGAGATACTCGGAGGCGTATCAGGAGACCTTTTTGTGAGAAGTGTACTTACAGGTATCAATTCCGGAACGAATGTCCTGACGGCGTCCAATTCTACTTTTAAACCTGTCAGCCTCAGCGGGCTGGGGGGCCTCAGGCTGAATTATACAGTCGGCAAAAACTGGGAGGCCGTACTGGGTTCATTCTACCAGCATTCCATCAGTTCCGGACTGCGCCCTGCTTACGGACTTTCATTCAGGCCTAAAATGTTTGGTATCAACTACGGGCTTAATTACAGACTCCGGTAAGCGGTTTCATGATGATGTGCCGGGAATCGTTTAATTCCGATTTCTTTCTTATTTTGCAGGTATAAACCAATGCAGAATGAAAACTTACCTTCCTCTCATCACCTTTTTCCTCTTTTGCGTGGGTCTTCTGACCGGCAAAGCCCAAACTTTCCCATTGGAGGAGATTGGCGTGGAGGAACTGCAAAAGTTGTATAAAGAGAAAAAGTATACGATCCGGGAAGTTACCACCCTTTATCTGAACAGAATCAGGGATATTGACAAAAACGGGCCTCAGCTCAACTCCGTTCTGGTGATCAATCCTGATGCCCTTCGTATCGCTGACCGTCTGGACAGGGAACTCAAAGCCGGAAAATCAAGAGGACCGCTTCACGGAATTCCAGTCATCATCAAAGATAATATAGATACACATGATAAGATGCCTACTACTGCCGGCTCCAGAGCGCTGATGCATTCCATTGCACCGAAAGACAGCCGGATCGTAGAGAAGCTCAGGGAAGCCGGGGCTGTGATCATTGCCAAAGCCAACCTGAGTGAATGGGCCAACTTCAGAAGCAGTAAGTCATCAAGCGGCTGGAGCGGTCTGGGAGGGCAAACCAAAAACCCCTACAAGCTGAGTGCTAATCCGTGCGGCTCAAGTTCCGGATCAGGTGTTGCAGTTTCAGCAAACCTGTGTGTACTGGCCATCGGAACCGAAACCAACGGTTCCATCGTTTGTCCGTCCAATGCCAACGGCGTCGTGGGCATCAAGCCTACCGTTGGTCTTATCAGCCGGTCAGGCATTATCCCCATTTCTGCTTCACAGGATACTCCCGGCCCTATGACACGCACGGTTAGAGACGCCGCTATTATGCTGGGTCCGCTTACCGGCACAGATGCATCCGACCCAAAAACTGTTACAGCCCACCAGAATGGGCTGAAGGACTATACACAATTCCTGAAGACTGACGGCCTGAAAGGAAAGCGGATCGGTATCTACAAAGGAGCCTCAGGAAGACTTGCTGAAGTAGACACCCTGTTTCTGAAAGCCCTTGAAGTATTAAAAAATGAAGGGGCTGAGCTGGTGGATATCGATAAAATGACCCAGGTAAAAAATGTCAGCGGCGCTTCCTATCAGGTACTGCTCTATGAATTTAAGGATGGCTTAAATACCTATCTGGCCTCTCTTGACTCAAAAGTACCTGTCAGAAATCTGGCTGACTTAATTGCTTACAACTCAACTGACACCCTTGAAACCGGAATCTTCGACCAGAAAATCCTGGAAACAGCCCAGCAAAAAGGCGACCTTTCTTCTCCGGAATACCTCGAAGCCCTTAAAACCATGTATAAGGGGACAAGGTCTGGAGGCATTGACAGTGTGATGACGGATCTGAAACTGGATGCTATTGTGGCTCCTACGGGTGGTCCGGCGTGGGAAACAGACTGGAAAAACGGGGATAAGTTTTCTCTCGGAAGCTCTTCGTTTGCCGCCATTGCCGGTTATCCTAACATTTCGGTTCCTATGGGTGATATAGAGGGTCTTCCTGTCGGCATTTCATTTTTCGGCAGGGCATGGTCTGAACCAGGCCTTATTGAAATCGCCTATGCTTATGAGCAGAAAAGTAAGAAAAGAATTATCCCCCGTTTCCGTCAGTAACTGAATGGCAGATTTTTTTAATATTCAGAAGATCTTCTTCTCACTCTGGGGCTACTCAATGAGTCATCTTGAGTTTTGGGCCACCATTACGGGCGGCATCGCCGTCTGGTTGTCTGCCAAAGAGAACGTCTGGTCATGGATCGTCGGCCTTCTTAATGTGTCGCTGGCTTTTATCATGTTCTACCAGATTCAGCTGTACCCGGACATGTTTCTCCAGGTGTTCTTTTTCATCACCAACCTGGCCGGCTTCTGGGCATGGAAATTTCCCCGGGAATCAGAATCAAATCATCGGAATGAGTTAAAAATCAGCAAGCTTTCCGTCAAATCAGTTTTAATCCTTGCGATGAGCGGGGTTGCCGGCACATTTTTGCTGGGAACTTTCTCCAGTAATCTTCACGACTGGCTCCCGGAAATCTTCAGTCTGCCCAGCGCTTTTCCTTATATGGATTCTTTTACCACTTTTACGAGTGTGCTGGGCACCTTCCTGCTTATCCGGAAAAAAGTGGAGGCCTGGTGGATATGGCTTCTGGTGGACATCATCGCCACGTACATGTATTATATTAAAGAAGTGAAACTTTACGCCCTGCTTTACCTGATTTTCTGTATTATCGCCACTTACGGAGCACTCGACTGGACCCGAAAATACATCCGGCAAAACTGACCGTAAAGTTTCGCCGGATCACTTAGGCATGGAAGGTCTCACTTCTATCTTGCTGGGGAGTGTCCTGGCAGGCATCTTTATGAGATCCGAAATAATCTGCCCGATGTCTTCGGGCTGAATCTTCCATTCGTCAGCTTCGGAAGGCGTATGCCCGTTGAAATGCGTTGCCACCGACCCCGGCATGATCGTAGTTACCTTAATACCTTCTTTACGGACATCCATCATCATAGCCTGGGTAAAACCCACCAGCCCGAATTTACTGGCATTATATGCCGTACCATTGGGAAAAAAGTTGGTTCCGGCCAGACTGGCAATGGTGATAAAATATCCTTTGGAAGCCTTCAGCGCTTCCAGAGCAGCCTTTGCAGAATAAAAGACACCGGTAAGGTTAATGTCTATTGTTTCATTCCATTGTTCCGGTGTAAGATCCTGCAAAGAGGCAAAATGACCCACCCCGGCATTAGCCACGAAATAATCAATTCTGCCCCAATGCCTGAGCACGGTATCTACTGCATGTTGCTGTGACGTCAGGTCTTTTACATCCGAAGCCAGGCCGAGCGCCGATTCAGGGTATTCTCTGTTCAGTTCAGCAGCAGCCAGCTCAGCAGCGACTGAAGAGCGACTGGTAATCGCCACTTTAATACCTTCACGTACCAATACCCTGGCTACTCCCAGCCCGATTCCTTTGGACCCTCCTGTGATAAATGCTACTTTGGAATTCATGATTCAATGATTTTTACAAAAAAACTTTTCCTACTCTATAAACATTAATCTCCGCCCGGAATTCCATTTCTCAGGAATAATTCCTCCACGCAAAGACAAATTTACTACTACTTACGAGTGGTTGGAATGATAAAAAGTCGTCCATTGTAATACCAAAAGTCCCAAAGCTTAAATTATTATAGCATAAACCCCTGAAAATCTATAATTTTGCGAAATGTACCCGCTGTAAAAACAACTGCGGCCGTACAATAATCAATCAACAGTGTGTTTTTTATTTTATGCAGATCAAGGAATTATTACAGCAAAAACCTGAAGGACAAGAAGTTACCGTCAAAGGATGGGTCAGAACAAAACGAGGACAGGCTAGCATAGCCTTCATCAATATTAATGATGGATCTACCATACATACTATTCAGGCTGTTGCGGAAGAAGGTAAAATAAATGAAGAAACGCTCCGGAAAATTACCACGGGTGCCTGTGTGGCCATTACAGGGAAACTTGTGGCCTCTGCCGGCTCCGGACAGGCTGTTGAAATTCTGGCCGAATCTGCTGAGATTTACGGTATCGCAGACGAAACCTTTCCCATGCAGCCCAAAAAGCACAGCATGGAGTTTCTCCGTGAAAAGGCTCACCTGAGATTCAGGACCAACACCTTTGGTGCCATCTTCAGAATCAGACATGCGCTGGCTTTTGCCGTGCATAAGTTCTATAATGACCGCGGTTTCTTCTATCTTCATACTCCCATCATTACCGCTTCTGATGCAGAAGGCGCCGGTGAGATGTTCAGGGTAAGCACCTTTGAACCCAACAAGGCTCCGCTGACGGAGACCGGCGAAATAGACTTCAGCCAGGATTTCTTCGGCAGGGAAACGGCGCTGACAGTATCGGGACAGCTGGAAGGAGAGCTGGGAGCTATGGCTTTGTCTAAAATCTATACCTTCGGCCCCACATTCAGAGCTGAAAACTCCAACACCACCCGTCACCTGGCTGAATTCTGGATGATTGAGCCGGAAGTTGCCTTCTATGAGCTGGAAGACAACATGAACCTGGCTGAGGACTTTGTAAAATATGTCATCAGCTACGCCCTGGAAAATTGTGCGGACGACCTTGCATTCCTTGAGAAAAGACTTCTTGAAGAAGAAAAAAACAAGCCGCAACAGGAACGCTCAGAAATGACGCTTCTGGAAAAGCTTAAGTTTGTTGTTGACAACGATTTCGAAAGGCTTACCTATACAGAAGCCATAGACATATTGCTTAAATCAAAGCCACAACAGAAAAAGCAGTTTCAATACCCTGTTGAATGGGGCATCGACCTGCAATCGGAACATGAGCGCTATCTGGTTGAAAAGCATTTTAAGAAACCCGTTATCCTCACCAACTATCCCAAAGCCATCAAAGCTTTCTATATGAAGCAGAATGATGATGACAAGACGGTGAGAGCCATGGATGTACTTTTCCCGGGTATTGGAGAAATCATCGGAGGTTCACAACGGGAAGACGACTATGAAAAATTACTCGACAGAGTAAAAGAAGTAGGTATTGATCCTGAAAATATCTGGTGGTATCTCGAAACCCGAAAATTCGGCTCGGCCCCTCATGCAGGTTTCGGATTAGGTTTCGAAAGGCTGGTACTTTTTGTAACGGGTATGGGTAACATCAGGGACGTTATTCCTTTCCCGAGAACACCTAAAAACGCAGAATTCTGACAGTTTAAAGCTTTTTTCCATGTATATCCCCCTCCTGATATTTCTGGCGGTGGTCTGTGCCAATGTGATTATCAGCGTTTATCTTGAACGCAAGGTATCTGCTTTTATCCAGGACAGACTCGGTCCGATGGAAGTAGGAAAGTGGGGATTGCTGCAGTTGATCGCCGACCTGATCAAACTCCTTCAGAAGGAGGACATTATTCCGGCAGCAGTCGACAGAAAGCTGTTCAAATTTGCACCGTACGTCATTTTTGCAGCCATATTTGCCGGATATGCGGTACTGCCACTAAACTCCTCCATGCAGGGCGCCAAACTTGAGACCGGTGCTTTTCTCCTGATGTCTGTGGTGTCTCTTGATATTGTAGGAATTCTTATGGCAGGCTGGGCTTCCAACAATAAGTATTCCCTGCTGGGTGCCATGCGTTCCGTAGCCCAGATTATTTCCTATGAAGTTCCTCTCGGACTCAGCATTCTTTGTGTAATACTGACCACCCAGACGCTCGATCTTCAGGAAATCAGTATGCAGCAGGGCATTTTTTCAACCGAACCCAATTACCTTTTCGGAATAAAACGCCTGGGGATAGAAACCACCTCCACCGGAGGATTACTGACCTGGAATATATTCAGAAGCCCCTTCCTGTTGGTTGTTTATGTTATCTTTTTTATAGCTACTCTCGCAGAAGCCAACAGAGCCCCGTTTGATCTTCCTGAAGCAGAATCCGAACTGATTGCCGGGTTTCATACCGAATATTCCGGTTTTCGCTGGGCCATCCTTTTTCTCGCGGAATACGGCATGATGCTGCTGGTTTCTTTTCTTGGCGCCATACTCTTTCTGGGTAGCTGGAACTCTCCGCTCCCGGACATCGGAAGTATCCGGCTGTCCTACTGGACCTCGGGCGAGCCCGGCACCTGGCCCTCTTATCTCTGGGGAGCTTTCTGGCTTTTTTCGAAAGCCTATTTTGGTGTACTGATACAAATGTGGGTAAGGTGGACGCTCCCCAGACTGAGAATAGATCAGTTGATGTATCTTTGCTGGAAAGTCCTTACGCCTCTCGCCCTCCTGCTGGTCATTATTTCCGCCTTCTGGCGCATTCTGATGGTTATTTAATCCCGACCCCCATGCCTAAAAATATATCTAAGGAACTGGAAAGGGAAATACTGGCACTTCCGGTCACAGAAAAAAATAAAATGCTCCTCAGGCTCATCAGTAAGAAGCAATTACTACTGGACCAGCTTCAGTACAAGCTTCTGGAGAATGAGGAAGTTTATCTCCTGGAACGTAGAAATGAGCTCAGAGAGAAAATCAGAAACAATACCGGTCAGTTGTTTAACGGCATACAAAATCTCTTTTCCCGACTCAAAGCGCTTTATACAGAAGTCGTTTACCACCGGAAAGTGACCGGAGACAAATACGGAGAAGCGGAACTCAGTATTTTTCTTTTCCTGACTTTTTTCAAAACCCAGGCCACACTTCTGACCGGAACAAGGATGACCCGGTATCATGAAAAACCAGCCCTCTTTTTCGTAAAGAAAACCCTTGGTGTACTGGCTGTCATCGAAAAGCTGCACGAAGATTACCGGTTGGAATTCAATACCGATCTGGAAGAGTTATCTGCTTTTCTTTACGATAGTATAAGCCGGCAGTTTGCGGAAGAATTCAGGATACCCAAACAATTTTAAACATGAAGAAGGACCTTATTGTCATCAAATTCGGCACCGCATCCATTACCAAACCAAATGGAGAGCCTGATCAGAACATCATTGCTGACATTGCCGAACAAGTGGCCGAACTCAGCCGCAAAAACCGGATTGTAATCGTCTCATCAGGGGCAGTGGGTGCCGGAAAACATTTTATTAAGAACTACGAAGGAGAAATAAGCCAGCGAAAGGCTGCCGCGGCTGTTGGCAATCCCATTCTGCTGAGTATGTATGCGCAGCATTTCGCCAAATTCAATATACAGGTAGCCCAGAGCTTGTGTGAAAGACAACATTTTGCCAACCGCGAACAATTTCTGCAGCTCAAGGAAACGTACGAACAACTCTGGTCAAACAACATTATCCCTGTCGCGAATGAAAATGATGTGGTGAGTAACCGGGAACTGCGTTTTTCGGACAATGATGAACTGGCTACCCTGATCGCAGGAGGCTTCGGAGCTTCTGTGCTGATGATATGTACCGTAGCCGGAGGATTGCTCGACAGAGACAAAAATACCGTGTCGCTCATTCCTGAAATCAATGAAGACATCATTGGTCTTGTAGATACCAGAAAGTCTGCGCTGGGTCTCGGAGGAATGGCCTCCAAACTCACCTTCACCAGGCTGGCCACCAAGATGGGGATACGGGTCATTATCTTCGGAATGGGGAAAGACAAAGGCATTAATGAAGCATTCCATCAGAAAGCCGGGAGTACCTTCCTCCCCCAGAAAGTAAAGTTGTCTGCCAGAAACAAATGGCTGGCAAGCGGGGGACTTTCCGTCGGCAGCATCAGTATTGACCCGGGTGCCTGTCAGGCTATACTTAACCGGAAAAGCCTGCTTTCTGTCGGTATCAAAAGTATTTCGGGGGACTTCAGCAAAGGCGAGGTCATAGAAATCACCGATGGGGAGAATCGCCTGCTGGCTGTGGCCAGGGTACGTGAACCCGCTGCTCTCTTAAGAACCCGGTCCGGAGCACAGAATCTGGTTGTGGCACATGCTGACGACATCGTCATTCTTTAAACGGTTCTGAGATACTCCGACTCAGCCTCCCGTATATCTTCCAGCCTGGCCAGTACGGCTTTCACCTGCGTCTGACGAATCTCCAGTTCGAGTCCGTATCCGTTTTCGTAAGTCTGACTGAGTATTTTCAGTTCAAACTCCTTTGCTATTTTCATGATCTCATTCATTTTTTCGAAAGGAAAACTGAAAAGATAAACATCACGAATATATTTTTCTACCGGCACAGCCCCCGACAGGGCGTCTGCGGCAGCTGATTTATACGCATTGATCAGGCCGGGCACACCAAGCAATGTTCCCCCAAAATATCTTACGACAACAATTAATACGTTGGTCAGTCCGGCGGAGAGTATGGCATTAAGAATAGGTCTTCCGGCAGATCCGGAGGGCTCTCCGTCATCATTCGCCCTGAAATGATCTGCGCCTTTCCCGATTTTGTAAGCAAAACAATGATGCCGCGCTTTGGGATGCAGGCTTTTTACCTCCTCCAGAACCCTCTTCAGTTCGCTTTCGCGTTCAAAAGGATAAGCATAGGCAATAAATTTACTCCCCTTATCTTTAAACAAACCTTCCGCTTTTTCGTTTATGGTTAGATACAAATCTTCTGTTGGCATGACGACAAAAATAAGGCCCAAAAGGGTAATTTTCAGTCAAAACTGCCCGAAAGAGGCACTAAAATTTAATTTGTTTCAATTTAATTTTCTAATTTTGAATTCACACTCATTAAATTCCCATGAAAATTCTTGTAATTGAAGACGAGGTAAAGACCGTCCGTCTTATTAAACAGGGTCTTGAAGAACAACAGTGGGAAGTAGATGTGGCTTACGATGGAGTAATGGGATACCAACTGGCCACAAGGACTCCCTATTCTCTGATTATTTCAGACATTATTCTACCTGGCATCAACGGGCTGGACCTTTGCAGGCAGCTCAGGGATGCTCAGGTCAAGTCTCCTATTCTGTTGCTTACCGCGCTGGGCACCACCGATGATAAAATCACAGGCCTTGACGCCGGGGCAGACGATTATCTGCCCAAGCCTTTCGAATTCAGGGAACTGCTTGCCCGTATCCGTGCGCTTACACGCAGGAATACCGGTTATCTGCAAACTGAAAACTGCCTCAGGATCGCTGATCTGGAACTGAACCTCGACACAAAGATGGTAACGAGAGGCACGAAAGAAATCGCGCTGACAGCTAAAGAATTTGCGCTGCTCGAATACTTCATCCGTCATCAGTCCAGGGTAATATCCAAAGTTGAACTGGCCGAAAAAATATGGGATATTACCTTCGATACAGGCACCAACGTGATCGAGGTGTATGTGAATTTCCTCAGGAAAAAAATTGACAAAGACTTTGACCAAAAACTGTTGCATACCCAGATCGGCCTGGGCTATGTTCTTAAATCTCCCTCCTGATGATCAATATCAGAACGCGGCTTACTTATCAGTTCATCCTTTCGGTGAGCGTCATCCTGATTTTCTTTTCAGTTGGCGTTTATTATTTCAGCCGGCTGTATCTCGACAAAAGATTCTATAAACGTCTGCAGGACCGCGCGGTAACCACCACTACGCTCCTGTTTGACATGCAGGCACCCGACACCACCGTTGTCCGTGTCATTGATGTACAGAAAAATGAGATTCTGCTGGATGAGGCCATCTCTATTTACAACGCCAACTCCCGGAAAATCATTTTCTCTACCAAAACCTCCGACTCAAAATTTCACCGGAGCTTTATACCTTATCTTGACCCGAAACAACAGGTTGTATTCAGAAGGTCCGGAGAACATCAGTTTCTTGCCATTCACCTCCGGCACCGGGGCCAGAACAACTGGGTCATGGTAAGCGGCGTCGACACCAACGGGAATGAAGGACTCAAAGACCTTCGGAAGATTCTTATTGTAATGGCCCTCAGCGGAATACTTCTCCTCGCAATTGCCGGCTGGCTTTTCGCTGACGGAGCTCTTTCGCCCATGGCAAGGATAGTAGCCCAGGTCAATGCCATTTTCCCGGGGAATATTAAAAACAGGGTAAAACACCCCAACCAAAAAGATGAGATCGGGGTGCTTGTCAGCACTTTCAACAGGATGCTTGACAGGGTTGAACAGGCTTTTCTTACCCAGAAAATGTTCATTGCCAATGTTTCTCATGAACTCAAAAATCCACTGACCAAAATTTATACCCAGATTGAGATCGCCCTGATGAAACGGAGAGATCCCGAAGAATATGAAGGAAATCTGGATTCATTGAAGTCAGACACAAAAACCCTGATACAACTGACCAATACACTTCTGCAGCTGGCTCAGACCGTCGTCAGTTCAGAGTCTCTTAAATTTATCCCGATACGAATGGACGAAATGCTGTGGGAAGTCAGAAGTCAGGTTCAGAAGTGGAATGAAAAGTATACCGTCAAACTCCATTTCGAAGACTTCCCGGAAGATGAAAACACCCTGATCATTGAGGGCAATGAAGCTTCTGTAAAAGTAGCTCTTATGAATGTCGTTGAAAATGCCTGCAAGTTTGCCACAGATCAGACTGCGGTAGTCCAGTTTTTAACGGTTCCCGGCAAAATACAGATACGGGTTTTCAATAAAGGCCCGAAAATTCCGCTGGAAGATCTGCCATACATTTTCCAGCCTTTTTACCGGAGCAAAGCTACGGCAGACGCCCGCAAAGGTCACGGCGTCGGACTGGCCATTGTTTCACACATTATGGAGGTTCACAAGGGCGGCATAAAAGCGGAATCAGATGACGTTGGCACTACATTTTTACTGGAGTTTCCGTTAAAAATCAAGGAACCGGAAAAGAAAGACGAAAAAATGAAGTCATAACAATCTTATAATCAATCGATTATTAATTTTAAGGTAATTTTAAAGTCATATTAAGCCCTCTTTAACACTTGAATACTTTTTTTGCAATCAATTCAGGAGGTCGTCATGGAAAATAAAAACAGCAGACAAGGTCTTTTTAAGATCACTTCCGGTGTCATGATAGGGGTCGTTGCCCTTTTGGGTTACCTTTTTATGGGCGCCCGCAACGAAACATTCCAGCTTCAGAAGTCTCTGACAACTAAGGTGGAAGAGTTATCCTACACAAGACTTAAGCTTGATTCCATTCTGACAACTTTGGATGGAAAAATGGCTGAGATCGTGCGACTGGGTGGTAACATCACTGAGTTGCAGCTGGTAAAGGCCAAAGTAGAAGAAGACCGGGACAGGCTGCAGGCTGACCTGAACTTCTCCGTCAGTAAATACCAGTATAAGATCAGGGAATATGAAGGTTTTCTGACACACAACGATGAGAACATTGCACAACTGAAGAAAGAAAATGCCGAGCTACTGGCTCTGAATGATTCTCTGAAAGCCGAAAGGGAACGGATACTGGACGAAAACGAAGGTTTGAAGTTTGAAAAGGAGAGTCTGAACAGCAGGGTAAGAGAATATCAGGCCCAGAACAATGACCTGAGGAGAAAAGTAAGTATGGCTTCAGCCATGAAGGCTGTAAGTGTTCAGATTACTGCTTTGTCTTCAAGAGGAAAAGAGAGATCCGGAGGTTCTTACAGGGGGTCCAGAATAGACAGGATCAAGGTGTCCTTTATACTGGCTTCCAACCCGCTGGCAGCAAAAAACCTGAAGGATATTTATGTCAGGATTTTGTCAGCCAACGGATCCGTAATCATAGGAAGATCCGGATCGTTCTGGTATCAGGGCAGGGAGCTCGGATACAGTACACAACAAAGCGTTCTTTTTGAGAACAATGACCAGAAAGTAAATATTGTTTATGATAAAGGCTCAGCATATGAGCCCGGCAGTTATACTGTCGAACTATATGCGGAAGGCTTTAGAATTGGCAATGGAAAATTCGACGTGAACTAAATCCACACACAATTTTTCATCATTTGCCATGAAGCATGAAAATTAAAGATATTTGGAATGAAATCCTTCCCTGGATCCGGGATTTGTCAAAAGGTTTCATTTCTCATTACGGCAGGATTGTTTTACATGAATTCGGAAGATTTCCAAGGTCTTATACCGCCCTTAGTTATCTGTTCCTTTCCATGGCTTTTTGCTACTATCCTGTCTTTGACCACTGGCTGACGGGCTTTATGATGATGAGCCTGCCCCTTGCCATTCTCTCGGGATTCATAGCTTCCTGCTATCTTTTCCTGAAAAACCAGAAAGTAATTGCCACCGCCGGGTTTATCTGGGTGATCTGTACACTTCCGGTCGTAAAACGACTGATTGGAAGCGGAAAAATAGATCAGTCACGGGCCCAATCCATCAAAGTGCTGAGCTTTAACGGAGAGTGTTTCAGAGAACACGAAGATCATAAAATACCCTTTGAAAATCTGAAATCAGATATTGCATGTTTTCAGGAGTATTCCCGTAACGAGACAATAGAGAAACAATACCCGTCCAAAGTAGAAAAATTAACTGATTTTGAAGGAAACAGGGCCATAGGACTGGCTCTGTTTTCTCAATTTCCCATTATTAAGGAATACAGCCGCATCTGGGACAGAGGAAATCAGCCTAACATCAATGGTTATGTTTGTGCCGACATTGTGATCGGCTCTGATACCATACGCGTCCTCAACGTTCACCTCTGGTCTATGGGAGTAAGAACAGAAAACGCCCTTGATGCTTTCATTCATGCAGACCTGTCGGAGTTTGTTTATGAAATTTTTGACACCATCAGCCGCCTTAAGCTTGGCTTTGAGAAAAGAAAAGAACAAATAGAGGAGGTAGAATCCTTTGTTGCAGGCAGCCGGTATCCGGTAATTATTTGCGGTGACTTTAATGAAATTCCGTTCGGCTATTCTTACGGAAAACTTAAACTGAACTTCCGTAATGCTTTTGAAGAAGCCGGAGAAGGCTTGGGCTTTACCCTGAACCGGCACCCCTACTTTGTAAGAATAGATCAGCAATTCTTTAGCTCCGACTGGTATATCAAATCCTTTAAAACCATGTCTGATATTACCTTCTCAGATCATTTCCCGGTAATCGGAGAATATATTCTGAAGAAAAATCATGCGAAGTCCGAAAAGGGTGAGATTCTGAGCCTGTTCTGACCCTGTTTGAAATTAAATCAACCTTTTGGCCTTCTTTTGCCTTTTCCCTTGTAATTTTGCAATGATATCCAGAATTTATTGATACCTCTTCAACGCATATTTTCCTTTGTTATGGCAGGCTTCCTGCTATTCAGGACGCTGATTGTGCCCGTGCTGTTTCTGGATTACCAGCTCCGCAGAGATTTCATCATCAAAAACTATTGTATCAACAAGAGCCGGCCCGAGATGCATTGTGACGGAAAATGTTACCTGGCCAAACGCATCAAAGCCGCTCAGGACCAGGACGAAAAACGAGCGGAAGGTCGTTTCGTCCATCAGCTTTTTACGCTCGAAAGCCAGGTGTCTCTCTCTGAAAACGCATTCGAATTTCCTGTGATCAGTATTTTAACAGAGGCCGAAGATTGCTTTGAGCAAAACAGCTGTGCCCTTCAGCAGGCCCCCTCTCCTTTCTTTCATCCCCCCCAGGGCGTGACCTTCTCCTGAAAAATCATTGATTAACCCCGTATCAGGTAAAGAAAAATCATTGCTGTGCATTGAGTAAGTATACCTTATTCTCTTTACATCTGTATCTCAGCTTATTTTTCCTTACTAAAAAGGGGCGAAGCAGATTTCCCTGAAACTCTGCCTTTACCATTGTTTTTCAATACTTATGACAAAAAAATACAATAAGGGTCGCCGAACCGGCATGACCCGCAAGACCGTGTTGAAAGAGACCCGGAAAATCGGCTATGAGCGTACTCCCGTAACAGGAAAACCCTACGGGAAGCCTTTGTTAAAGAGAATATTTTTAAAAATTTTACAACTATTAAGAAAATGAAAATCAGCAGCATATTATATACATTCCTGTTCAGCGCCTTTATTCTTACAGCATGTCAAAATGACGATTCGGATGAAATTAAACCGGATGACAAGAATACCGTGACCATTGTATTCGACCATTACGTAGGCAATGAAAAGCTTGCTCTAGGATCGAAGTCTTACAAAAATGCTGCAGGCGAAGACTTTACCGTATCTACGCTTAATTTTTATGTCAGCAATATTGCACTAAAAAAGAGAGATGGTACTGAAGTGAAATTTCCGGATCAGTACTTTCTTGTTAAACAATCTGATGCCTCAAGCCTCAAACTGGCCCTGAAAGATGTTCCTGCAGGCGACTATGTATCTCTCAATTACATGATCGGTGTAGACAGTCTTCGCAGCGTTTCAGATGTTTCGCTGCGGAAAGGCGTACTTGACATTGCAGGAAGCGGAGCAGATATGTACTGGTCGTGGAATTCCGGATACATCTTCTTCAAAATAGAGGGCAGTTCAAATGCCTCTGCAGCCCCTGACAAAAGTTACATGTACCATGTCGGCGGTTTTGGAGGATACAATGCCAAAACCGCCAATAATCTCAGGGTAATCACCTCTGACTTCGGAAGCAGTGCCGCCACGGTAAGGTCAGGGATTTCTCCTACTGTCCATATCATTACCGATGTCTCGGCAGTCTTCTCGGAAGGCCTGAAGATCAGTTCGGTGAACATGATCCACAGCCCTGCCGCTGCTGGACCGGTAGCCAACGGCTATTCAAAAATGTTTAAGGTGGATCACGTTCACAATGACACAGCGGGTGGGCACTGATAAAAAAACATGGGCGGTAGTTTTGCTCAGCTTCTCTGTCTGGTTGCTATCCTGTAACCTCTCAGGCAGAGAAGCTGAACCTGCCGTTTTGTTCAGAATACCAGAAGGCTTTCCTGAACCCATTTACAATGTTTCGGCAAAACCTGTAACGGAAGCGGGATTCCAGCTGGGAAAAAAGCTCTTCTTTGATGGCAGGCTATCAAGAGACGGTACGATTTCGTGTGGTGAATGTCATAGTCAACCATTTGGTTTTACCCACCACGGGCATGGCTTCAGTCACGGGATAGACGGTAAAGAGGGTTTCAGGAATTCTCAACCACTCTTTAACCTGGCCTGGCAGAATTCTTTCCTTTGGGATGGAGGTGTTTTTGACCTGGATCTTTTCCCGGTGGCGCCTATTGAAAACCCCGTAGAGATGGATGAAAAACTTCCGGCGGTACTCGAAAAACTCAGGCAATCCAAAGATTACCGGGACCTTTTCAGGAAAGCCTACGGCTCTGAGGAGATCACCACCGAACGTTTTCTGAGAGCACTTTCACAGTACATGCTGACCCTCGTTTCTGCGAATTCCAGGTACGACCAGTTTCTTGCGGGAAAAGTCAGCCTCAGTACCCGGGAACAGGAAGGCATGCGTCTGTTTAAGGAAAAAGGCTGCAGTAACTGTCATAGCGGCATTCTTTTTACCGACCACAGCTTCAGAAGCAACGGACTCGGAGATGAATTTACAGGCGATCAGGGTCGTTTCAGAATCACTGAAAACGAATCTGACAGAAATAAATTCAAGGTACCTACCCTCCGCAATATCGAAGTGACTTACCCTTACATGCATGACGGCCGCTTCAGAAATCTGGAGGGAGTTCTTGCGCACTATGCCGAAGACGTAAAGGACGTACAAAACCTCGACCCTCTTTTGAAGAAAGAAGGGAAACCCGGTATCCGTCTTACACAGGATGAACAGACGAATATCATAGCCTTCCTGAAGACGCTGACAGACCAGGATTTTTTAACCAACAAACGCTTCAGTGAATTCTGAATGAGAACAAGATGAAAAAACTTCTCTGGATATTATTACTTCTCCCCGCCGTTCAGTCTCAGGCATGCGACATATGCGGTTGCGGAAACGGCAGTTCTTTTTTCGGTATCCTGCCTCAATCTCACATGAAATTCGGCGGGATCAGGTACCGGACAAAGAACTTCGAATCTCACCTTAACAGTGAGTTTTTAAGAACTTCCGAAACCTTTCGGACTGCTGAAATCTGGACCAGGTTTTACCCTTTCAAAAAAACGCAGCTGATGGTTTTTGTTCCTTACGGCATCAACTCCCAGACCCGGAAACGTGACAACAGTACCATTACCATTCATGGATTGGGCGATGTTTCTGCGTTGATGCATTACAGTCTGCTGAATACTTTCTTTGATACTACTGCTCACAGACTGGATCAGATCTGGCTGCTGGGGGGAGGTGTTAAATTACCTTCCGGGCGTTATAAATATGAAGAAGACGGATCAGAAGTGGCCAATGCCAATTTTCAATTGGGTACCGGCAGTACCGATTTTGTCATTAACACCATTTATACCCTGCGAAAAGGAAACTGGGGTGTCAATACCGACGCCAGTTATAAGATCAACACCGTCAACAGCAAAGGATATCGCTTTGCCAATCGACTGAGCGGTTCCGTCATGGCATTTTACATGAGGTCTTTCAACCATCTGATACTCATGCCTAATGCCGGGTTGTATGCAGAGCACGGTGGTTATGACAAAAAGCAGGGTACCGACAACACGTTTACCGGAGGCACCATGAGCACGGTCAACACCGGCCTGGAGGTGTATTACAAAAAGAACTCCTTTGGTGTACTTGGCCAGATTCCTCTGGTTCAGAACCTTTCAGGGGGAGATCTGCGGCTGAAAAATTCATTTTCCTTTCATCTGACACGGCTCTTTTGAGCCGTTCAGATGATACCTGCCGCGAAGCATGACCTTTCTCATAAAAGGTTTAAAAGTTTTTTAGTATTTTTGAGGAAAGACTAAAGCAACAAACAAAATGAAAATATCTAGGAAAACTGCACTGAAATCGTTTCTTGGAAGCCTGCTCGCTTTCCCTGCCCTGGCTGGCAAAGGAGGGAAGAAAAACGTGGCCGAGTTCAGGGAAGAATTTGCCCTGGCCTGGGAAAGATCCGAACTTTATACCCTGAAGCTTTATAATCAGATAACTCCTGAATTGCTTGAATATAAGTATACTCCCGAGTCTTTTTCTTTCAGAACGCAGTTTGTTCATTGTATTGTTTTTAACTCCCTTCAGCTCTGCGGCAGACTCGGTATTGCCAACCCTTACAAGGACAAAAACAACTCTCACTGGTCAAAACTAACCAAAGAAGAACTGGCCGAAGAACTGAAACAATTTTACAAGTGGGTGGGTGAGCTGGCGGCTAACACCGGTGAAAAAGATTTATTGAAAGAACATGGCTTTACTGGCGGGCCGATGCCGATGTGGAAGATGTTCTATGCCATGGAGAACCACATCATTCACCATCGGGGGCAGGCCTTATGCTACCTGAGACTCAACGGTATCACTCCCGAAGGATTTGTAGGCTGGTAAATAAAAAGGGAGGTATTATCACTTCCCTTTTCTTGGTTTAAAAAGATAATGAATACTCATATTCCCATTTCTATCTGAAACCTCAGGTACCAGCTCCCCTTTTCTGTCCCGTCATAATATTCAAACTGGTCAAAGGTAACTTCAGATTGGATTTTGAAGGCATGCTCCCAGACGTATTTCGTTAACCCGAACGTGATTTCTTTTTGCTCCGGATTCCGGATTTCTATGTCCCGGTGAGGTTTGAGCATAGAATACCTGCCAATCACCTGGAAAAGGTTCCGGAAAAGGTAGCTGGCCTCCACATCATAGCCCGAACCTGTATAAACCGTGCGCTCCAGCCCTGTCTCTGCCTGAAGCGTCACAGGATTCTTCGCGTCCCTTCTCATATACGCCGACTGCAGGGCAAAACCGTGGTATTTCATGATCGCATCCACAAGGACAGATTGCATATTTCTTCTTTCATATAACTCCTTCCCGAAAGTCCCGGATTCGCGCCGGGCATGACTATTAAAATGATAAACACCTGAAATCATCATCTTAAGTTTGTGTTCCCTTACCAGGTCTCCTTCAAAATAAGCACCGTCTTTGGCCAGAACCCCGAACGGAAACAACTCAAGCTTCGAGGTATAAGACAGCCCGTCATCAGGGTTTTTCGTCCAGTTCCTTCCCTCACCCTGCCCTATAGCCGTCTTTACATTATAAGAAAATGCGTCTGTATTCTCATTCAGGTAATACACATGAAACCCGAAATCCCTGTCAATCGTAAACTTGTAGTTATTAATGGTACGATCAGGAAGCTGTAAGGCCCCGCTGGAATTAACCGTCTGGCGGTTTCCCGGCAGTTTGGTCTGTCCGAAACCAAAATTCCAGTGTCTGTCGGGACGATAAAAAACGATAGCGTCCCGGATCACATTCAGATTCTGACCATCGGCAAGCTCCCCGACGTCTCCCGGGGCAAAAGACAACTGCATCACATAAACGAACTTGGGATTACCAACAAATCCGTCAAACCTTAGCCTGACTCTTCTCACCTGTGCATCAAAGGAGGGTTTTCCTTCCTGATCCCTCTGATATCCCGCCCTGTTCTGTATTCTGAACCGGATATTAAACTGAAAAAGGCTGTCTGGTGACGTAAGCCCCAGCCCCTTACCATAGTTGTAATAAGGCAGAGAAGAAAGTTTTATATCGTTACTTTTCTGGGCAAAAGTTTCCGTAAAGCACAAAGAACAAAATACAACCAACAGGCATTTTTTCATATCCCGGTATTCAACATTTCAAAAAATTATGCAAAGGAATAAAATAAATAGATAGTAATAAAACCCTTAGGGAAAGTATCAGACTCTGAGACTTTTTTTTATACGCTTCCGTACACATATCTTTGTAACTGCAACAAAATTTAATTTACCGTAATGAAAAACATTTTATCAGTCTTTGCCCTGTTAATAGCGCTTTCGGCCGGTGCACAGGGTATCAAAACCCCGGCGCCAAGCCCGTCGCAAACCATCAAACAGGATTTTGCATTATCTTCCATTGAAGTTAATTATTCCCGCCCTTCGGCTAAAGGCCGCAAAGTATTCGGAGATCTGGTACCTTATGGTAAACTGTGGAGAACCGGTGCTAACGGAGCCACTAAAATTACCTTCGGTGAAGATGTAAAAGTAGGTGGCGTAGCCGTTAAAGCGGGTTCTTATGCCCTCTATTCCATCCCTGGTCAGAACGAATGGGAAATCATTCTTAACAAGGGCGTCAACAACGGCGGACTTACCGGATACAAAACCGAAGAAGATGTCGCCCGTTTTAAAGCTCCGGTTGCTGCACTTCCGTTCAGTATCGAAACTTTTACCATCGTTCTTGGTGATGTAACAGCCACAAGCGCTTCTGTTACCATTCTTTGGGAAAACACTGCCGCAGCGTTTACCGTTACCGCCGACATTGACAACAAAATCATGGCTCAGATCGACCAGACCATGAACGCTGACAGCCGCCCCTATTTCCAGGCAGCCAGCTATTATTTTGATAACGGCAAAGACCTGAAAAAAGCACTTGAGTGGACTGACAAAGCAATTGCTTCCTCTCCTGACGCCTTCTGGATGGTCCATCTGAAAGCTAAAATTCAGGCTAAACTGGGAGACAAGGCCGGTGCACAAACCAGCGCACAAAAATCTATCGCTCTGGCTAAAAAAGCCATGAACGATGATTATGTGGCCTTAAACGAAAAGCTTATTGCGGCTTTATAAAACCTCTCCTCAAAAATACCATCGAGCCGCTCCTGTCATCCGGGAGCGGCTTTTTGTTACTCCCCTTTACCACTAAATAAAATTTACACTTCCTTAACCGTTCAGAAGATCCCTTCATATTATATTGCTGTGCCAACGACCATCTTATCTTTCAATGATTTATGAAAAACCTCATCATTATTTGCCTGATCCTTCTGCCGGCATTAGGTAATGCCCAGACAAAGCTTTACACTGAACAGGAACATAAAAAACTACTTGCTGATCTTGCGACCTCAAAGCAGGAGTTACTGAATGCCGTTAAAAATCTTTCCGAAACACAATTCCGTTTCCGTCCGGACTCCAAAACCTGGTCTGCCAATGACATTGTAGAGCACCTGGGACTCGTAGAAGAAGGGTATGTCAGAGAGCTTTGGTTCAGCCTTGCACAACCCAGGTATTCTGATGCTTATCTGGACTCGACCAAAGGTGGTGATGAACGGGCCATTGCTTATGCCACCTCAGAAACAAAGGGGGAAGCCCGGGGGACCAACCTTCCCCGTAACCGCTTCTGTGATAAAGCCACCTGCGTCAGAATTTTCGCAGAAACGGATGACCTGGTCGCCGATTTTTATGTCAAAAACGAGAAAAGTGACCTGAGACGAATCTATATTTTCAGGGGCAAAGCAAACGGAGCGCATGAGGTCCGGGATCTGCACCAATTCGGATTATGGCTGCTGGCGCATCGCATCAGGCATACCCATCAGCTCAAAAGAGTACTCGCCGATCCGGCATTTCCTTCAAAATGAGCCTGTATCAGAATTTCAGTTTATAACCGGCAACGATCGTCAGATCAGATACAGACAAGGTGCTGATCTCCTGAGTGGTAAAAGCGCCAATGGTAAAACTGTGGTGTTTGTTTACCTTTATGTCCGTTCCGGCTTTCCACCGGATTTCTTCAAAACCACCTCCTACCAGATAAAAAACATCTCCGGAAACAAACGGAGTAATCCTGGTTTTATTGGGATAAGATACCTCCAACCGGTTACGGACATAACTCTTCTGGTTTTCCAGCGCACCATCATCGTCTTTAAACTGATTCTGATATCGTATTCTGTATTCAAGTTTAACAGGTCCGGTTTTGCGATCATAAGAAATATCTCCGTAAAAACGGTGATAAGGCCGGTAATAGTAAGCCTGTTCACTTTTATCATATTTGCGCCGTCCGATATAACGGTAGTTCAGTTCAGCTTTCCATCTTTTGTTGATCTTGTAACCCAGACCTGCCTCCCCTATATAAGCCCCCAACAGACTGACATTCTCCGTAAACCTCCATTGCCCGTTCACCGTTAAAGCCCATTTCTTATTCAGATTCTTCTGAATAGTCAGTCCTGTCCACAGATGGGTGCTCTCCTGACCCAAAACCACAAAAGGCCCGGCCAGCATCAGTAAAAACATCAGTTTTTTCATATCAGTCAGTATAATAATAAATGGTCATTACGGCGCAATCTTTCAGAAAATCGATTTCGCTGATCTCTACACGATGAATATTCAGCCCTGTTCTGGTTCTGAGGTCTGCCAGTAATTCGGAATTTTTATCCGGAGAAATCAGGTTTATATTTTCATAATTAACATTTTTCGAGAATTCTTTTCTGATCAGCCAGCCACTCTCCAGCAGGAAGGTCGTCAGCAGAATGATGATCATAAAAACAGCAAGATCATCCCAGCCGCCCTTGCTGATCGCCGAAATAAGTCCTATAGCGATAGAAAGAAACAGGTAAGTCATGTCTTTGGCTGAAATCCCTTCTGTCCGGTATCGAAGAATAGAGAACACCGCAAAAAGCCCGAATGCTGCCCCCATAGACATTTCTACTTTATTGAGCAGATAAGTGATCATAAAAATGACCAGGTTAAAAACAAAAAAAGTCAGGAAAAGGTCGGCACGCCGGTAGTTCGGGTAGTAGATGAACCTTACCAACGCAGTAAGCGACAGCAAGTCTATGACAAGCCTCACAAGCAGTTTAACTGAAACTTTGTCAAACCACTGAAGCTGGTCTGTAAGCTCCTTTAGTAAAATGATCATACGTGTCTGTTATTTTTTTTAGTCTTTGTAATTTGGGTTTAAAACGATTTTTCTTCACACCTTCAAAAAGGCTGATAATACCGAGGCAATATTTGCTGACCGAGCCTTCCTGAAGCCGGAATTTTTTCATGATATCAATGAAAGCCGAACTCTTCTGCTTTTCCTGTTTAATCTCTGCAATGACGAGCCAGGGAAAATCTTTTCTCTTCTGATCATTTCTGAAGGTCAGTCCTATGTCAATAGTTACCCGTTCCGGGGTGGTCTTGTTCACCAGCGTAATACGCTTGTAATCTACCCACATTATTCCGTGCAGAGAAGCCGGATCAAGGGGCGTGGAATCACTCAGGAAGGCAGCCGTAAGATCTTCTATCCGCCGGTCTATCTCCTCACTCTCAATCCTGCTTTTCAGGGTTCTTCCTTTGTTATTCTTAAATTTTATCTCAAAAAACTTAATTCCAGAATCCACATAATTCCTTGCCCTGATCTTATACCTGTTCTTTTTACCTCTCTGATGCATATGATACAAAGACAGATCCGGAGTATCATAATACAGAGTTTCATACAGGGGCATCCGCTTGTCTCCTATCACCGTCAGACGATACTGTGCTCTGGCTTCCTGCAATATGGCCGGGAGAATATCCAGCGGCAGAATGTACTTCACGTCGGTCCGGTCCATGAGTTTCACCGACGACATCTCCTCCAGTGAAATGGGCTCGAACGACGACGCCAGGTCCTCCAGATGTCCGATTATTTCTTCTACTTTCATAAGGTCACTTGTTATTTCAGAAAATCGCCGGCTGCCTGTATCCGGGTATTTATATGGGCTTTTAATTGTGTAATCCCTGAACTGAATGCTGAGGAGTTACTCAGATATGTATATCCCGCCTGTTCAGGCTCACTTCCGGTCACATAAGGAGCGATCAGATTTTCATTGCTATCTATCATTCCGGTAATTTTCGCTGCTGTAAAATGTTCCTTTACAAATTCACCGACGAAAGCCTTATACCTGGCAAAATATACAGGATCATCCGCCAGATAACGGATGAGCGGCCATGATGAGGAGACACTTTTCATGTCCAGTGCAACGCTGTTTCTTCCGCTGGATGTACTCATGGCCTCATTCATGTCCCAGGGAATCCAGGTAATTTTATGGGCGGAATGATGATACAGATAATAATTATGCGCCATAGCGCCGTAGGTATCCCAGTTAACAATGGTATTGTTCACCGCCAGGTATTTCAGAAAATGATCCGTATTAAAAACCCGGTCCAGGCCGGCTCTCCAGGAGGCGGGGTCTGAAACCCGGTTGCTGTTGTTCAAAGCGGTTATTACAGCCTGAACATCCGAATAATCTGCCGTCTTTTTATTGTTTTTCTTTTCAAAACTGCTCTGCACAAAGCTGCGGAAGTCAGACTCGGGCTTATACATATTGCCACTGTCTTCCCCAAACTGATCTTTTATCATGGTATCGTCAATAACTTCAACAAGTGTATAAACACCGCAGTATTTCAGCCCGGCACCGAAGTCAATGTAAATTTTGCAGAAAGATGTTCTGGCTGAAGGAATGCCCGCCATTCTGAAAATATCTGCTGCCAGTTTGTCTCTCATCAGGGTATTGTCTTTGTATCCCGGAGAAAATGAGAAGTCTTTAAAGCCGTAAAAACGCTGATTTTTTATCTGCGGATAGGTATCTTCAAATTCATCAAACTGTAATCTGAAAGGAAGCTTATAAACCCCCTCCCTCCATGCAGAAGAAAGACTTGAGTTGCCTTTCAGACGAAACCCCACTTTGTACCACGCCTTACCATTAAACCGGAATGATACCGGAATATATACCGGGTCTCCTTCCACCAGATCGAGCCCCCCTCCTGCTCCTCCTCCGGGTGCACCTCCCCCTCCGCCCGCTCCGAAATCATTTCCGGTGCGGCTCTTCATGTCTGCCCTGACGGTCTCCCAGTCGGCAGCCGTCATGGTGATCTCAAAGGTATTGACTCTATCCTGCGGGAAAGCAACGGTATAATCGGGATAGACACCATCTCCGTGCGAATCGTCCGTCCAGTCGCTTATATCATCCAACGGACTTACTTCATTGAGATTTTTCTGACACGACAGAACCAGGATCAGCAATAAACTTATCCCGCTCCAGAGGCGCATATTGTTCATATTGGTATAAGGCTTGTACAATAAATCAGACGGAATATGTCTCCGTTATAAATTAAAAGAGTCGATGAAAAGCCATAATTAGTCGACAAAAAGCCAATTTGTTAAACAAAACAAGCATTTCACAGCCTGAATACCGTTTTTGAATACAACTGCCTGAAACACAACGCTTTCTTAACAATCAGGAAATATTCTGTTGATAATGAAGAGTTAGCTTTGTAACATTTAATGCAAAGTCTTTTGAAGAAAGAATATAAGTACAAAACCGTCATACTTTCAGACATACACCTGGGATCGGGAGGGTCAAAAGCCGGTGAAGCAACCGACTTCCTGAAGCAGAATAAATGCGAAAAACTCATTCTGAACGGTGACATCATAGACGGATGGCAACTGAAAAAATACGGATCCTGGCAAAAAAAACACACCGCCTTTTTCAGGGCAGTGCTGAAAATGATGGAAAAGCATGATACCAAGGTCATCTATATCCGCGGCAATCATGATGATTTTCTGGACCAGGTCATGCCAATTGTGATCGGGCGGAATTTCCAGATCAGAAGAGACTACATCCTGAGATCCGGTGATAAAAAATATTTTGTAACCCACGGCGATGTTTTTGATTCCATTACATCAGGTATGAAATGGCTGGCACATCTCGGTGATGTAGGCTATACTTTCCTGCTCTGGCTCAATAAAAAATACAATCAGTACCGCACCTGGCGGGGGCTGCCTTATTATTCCCTTTCCCAGTCTGTTAAACACAAGGTGAAACTGGCTGTCAACTATGTGTCTGATTTTGAAGAAAAACTGGCTGAGCTGGCCAAAAGCCGTAACTGCCACGGTATCATCTGCGGACATATCCATTTCCCGGCCATCAAAGACATTCAGGGCATCACCTACATGAATTCGGGAGACTGGGTGGAAACGATGTCGGCTCTGGTGGAGGATTACAATGGCAACTGGAACCTGGTCTACTACCATGTAGAAAAAAAGGAAGATGTCCTTAAAAATGAAATTGAGCTTATTAATTCCCCTGTTCAGAAGCGTCTTGTCGCATCTTTTTAAGTCTGTTATATGAGGTTTGCGTTTATTATTCAGGGAGAAGGCAGGGGCCATCAGACTCAGGCCATAGCCCTCCTGCATCTCCTTAAAAGGAACGGACATGAAGTTGTCCTTGCCCTTACCGGCTCCCGTGACGGCAAAACGGTCCCTACGCTCATGCAGGAAAGTTTCGACGCTCCTGTATGCATGTTTGAAAGTCCGGCACTGGTTTACTCACGCAAAACCAAGGCACTCAGCCTATCAGGGACCCTGCTGAACACGATACCACATTTGACCGGGTACCTCAGAAGCCTGGCATTCATAAGGCGAAAAATACAGGAGACGAATCCTGATGTAATCGTTAATTTCTATGATGTGCTGGGGGGTATTTATCATTACCTTTTCAGACCCGATGCCCGGTTCTATTGTGTGGCTCATCAGTATCTCCTGCTTAACAGGCATTTTATTCACCCTGATGGATTCTGGCTTGACAGACTCCTGGTCAACACCAATACCAGGCTCACCTGCCTTCGCGCGGACAAAAAACTTGCGCTATCTTTTTCAGCTTTTCCGGATGATGAAGAACAAAACATCGTTTCAGTAACCCCGTTGCTGCGGCCGGATATTAAGTTTCTGCGACAAAAGACTTCTCCGGGCAACTATCTTCTTATTTACCTGACTCAACGGAGCATAGCCGAAGACATCGTCTCCTGGAGCCTGAAAAATCCCGAAACTCCGATCCACTGTTTTACAGACAGAGACCAGAATGAAGATGTGGTAAGCCTGCATGTAAATCTGCACTTCCACCGGATCAACAGCCATAAATTCCTTCAAATGATGGCGGGCTGCCGGGGACTCATCACCACGGCCGGATTTGAGTCTGTCTGTGAAGCCATGATACTCGATAAACCCGTTATGATGATTCCTGTAAAAAGCCATTATGAACAAAGATGCAACGCATCCGACGGCGTAAGAGCAGGAGCCGGGATCTGGCGTCAGGAACCTGATATCTGCGCTTTTCTGGACTACCTGAACGAAAACCGGGATCATACTCACGCTTTCTTTCAGTGGTACATCCGAGAAGAAGAAAAAATACTTGAAGAAATGAATTGCCGGACCGAAATGGTCCCTGTCTGAACTGAAAAAGACGGTCCTTCCGAACCGTCTTTTTCTATTTTTATAGCATAAAGATTACCCTTCTCTGAGTGCTCTTCTCAGAATTTTCCCTACATTGGTTTTGGGCAACTCGTCTCTGAATTCAACGTATTTCGGACATTTATAACCGGTGAGATTTTCCCGGCAATAATGTTTTACCCGGTCCTCAGTCAGTTCAGGATCTTTCTTTACAATAAATACCTTTACCGCTTCCGTCGACTTTTCGTCGGGTACACCCAGACAGGCCACTTCCAGGACACCCGGACAATTGGCCACCACCTCTTCGATTTCATTGGGATAGACATTAAAGCCGGATACAAGGATCATGTCTTTCTTCCTATCCACGATACGGAAATATCCATCGTCATCCATCACTCCGATGTCCCCGGTTTTAAACCATATTCTGCCGTCAGCAGGGTCTGTATACATAACCAGGGCGGTTTCATCCGGGCGGTTATAATACCCCGTCATCACCTGTGGCCCGTTTGCGCAGATTTCTCCCACTTCACCTGCAGCACCCCATGTTCCGTCTTCCTTCAGTACCTTAATATCTGTACTGGGCCAGGGAATACCGATCGTGCCTATTCTGTTATCGCCTATCAGGGGGTTGGAGGTCAGCACCGGAGAAGTTTCTGACAAACCGTAGCCTTCGGTAGGCAACAGACCGGTGAGTTCTTTCCACCTTTTGGCCACCACCGTCTGCAGCGCCATTCCACCGGCGGTAGTGATAATGAGATTGCTAAAATCCACCTCTTTGATCTTCGGATGGTTCAGCAGGCCGTTAAACAGGGTATTCAGCCCGGGAAAAATATAAGGCGGATTTTTCTTCAGATCCTTGATAAAGGCATCCAGGTCTCTGGGGTTGGTGATCAGAAGATTCATTACCCCGGTCTTCAATGCGGTAAGTGCATTGACCGTCAACGCGTAGATATGATAAAGTGGTAATGCGGCAATGGCAATTACTTTCTCGTCTTTTACCTTCTCTGTCAGCACACCCTGCCAGGCATCATTTGCCTCAAGGTTAGCCACCACATTACGGTGTGAGAGCATTGCTCCTTTGGAAACCCCCGTGGTACCTCCTGTATATTGTATAAATGCCAGATCAGAACCTTTTACTACTGGTTTTGTATACGTGTACCCTTTTCCTTTGTCAAGCGCGCCCGCAAAAGATATCGCTCCAGGCAGATGAAAAGGCGGTACCATTTTTTTGACACTCTTCACTACAAAATTGACCAGTTGTTTTTTAGGAAAACCCAGCATATCCCCCAGAGAAGTAACAAAGACATGTTCAATATCCGTTTCTTCCAGAACCTTCTCCAGGTTGAAGGCGAAATTAGCCACAATGACGATGGCACGTGCACCGGAATCCTTAAACTGATGCTTCATCTCTCTTGGCGTGTACAGCGGGTTGGTATTAACCACGGTCAGCCCGGCCCTGAGTGCTCCGAACATCGCCACGGGATATTGCAGACAGTTAGGCATCTGAATAGCAATACGATCCCCTTTTTTAAGCCCCAGATGCTGCAGATAAGCAGCAAACTGCCGGGTCAGTACGTCGAGTTCTCCAAAAGTCATTTCCTTGCCCATGTTAGAATAGGCAGACCTGTTGTGGTATTTCTTAAAGCCCTCTTCCATCAGTTCAATAACCGAAGGATAAGAATCCGGGTTTATTTCGTAAGGTATTCCCTTAGGATAATTTTTCAGCCAGGGATGTGTATCTATGGTAACAGACATTGGTTATTAGTTTATTGTATTATTACACGTAAAAATAAGACGAAAGTTTGAAATATAACAGCTAAAATGATTATAAATTGCCTAAAATAGCTGTTTTTTAACGCAAAAAAGCACTTCCCGGATGGTTCACCCTTATATTACGGATTGACACCGGTAAGGGGCTATCCGCCGGGCGTCAAAAGCCCCGGAATCCGGATACCGGCAGATCCGTCCAAAAACACAAAAGCAGGCTTCCAGCCTGCTTTTGTGTTGAAGAATATCTTTGTCCCGGGATCAGACGTCCACATTGGCATATTTGGCGTTCTTTTCAATAAACTCCCTTCTGGGTGCAACCTCATCTCCCATCAGCATAGAGAACAGGTGATCCGCTTCTGCAGCTGAATCAATAGAAACCCGTTTCAACATGCGGTTAGCAGGATTCATGGTCGTGTCCCATAACTGCTCAGGGTTCATTTCTCCAAGACCTTTGTAGCGCTGTACGTTCACACTGTCTTCTTTACCACTGCCGGCAATTTTTCTGACAGCTTCTCTGCGCTGGTCTTCTGTCCAGCAATAAATCTCATCTTTCCCTTTCTTCACCAGGTATAGCGGGGGCTGCGCAATGTATACATAACCGGACTCTACGAGGGTTTTCATAAATCGGTAGAAAAACGTCAGTATCAGGGTCCTGATGTGACTTCCGTCAATATCAGCATCCGTCATAATGATGATTTTATGATATCTGAGTTTATCTGTATTAAGCGCCCTCTCATCTCCGTCCTTACCCATCTGTACTCCCAGTGCCGTAAAGATATTTTTAATCTCGTCGTTCTCGTAAATTTTATATTCCTGCGCCTTTTCCACATTGAGGATTTTTCCTCTTAATGGCAGAATGGCCTGGAAAGCCCTGTCTCTGCCCTGTTTGGCAGATCCACCGGCAGAGTCACCTTCCACGAGATAAACCTCGCACACGGCAGGATCAGACTCGGCGCAGTCGGCCAGCTTACCGGGAAGCCCGGAACCAACCAGTACGTTTTTACGCTGCACCATTTCTCTTGCTTTCCTCGCAGCTATCCTTGCTTTGGCAGCCAGAATCACTTTGTCAACAATCGTCCGGGCATCTTTAGGATTTTCCTCCAGGTAGTTTTCAAGCATTTCCTGAACACAACTGCTGACCGCCGACGTCACCTCTGAGTTACCCAGCTTTGACTTGGTCTGGCCCTCAAACTGAGGCTCAGCTACTTTTACTGAGATTACCGCAGTAAGCCCTTCCCTGAAGTCATCTCCTGCGATCTCTACCTTCTCCTTAGACAACATACCCGTTTTTTCAGCATACGCTTTCAGTGTCCTGGTAAGCGCCATTCTGAAGCCGGAAACGTGTGTTCCTCCCTCATGGGTATTGATATTATTTACAAAAGAAGAAACATTCTCAGAATAGGAGGTATTGTACGTCATGGACACCTCAACCGGCACACCATCGCGTTCTCCTTCCATATGCATGGGCTTGGGGATCAGCTGCTCACGGCTCTGGTCCATATAAGCCACAAACTCTATCAATCCGCCTTCAGACAGGAACTCATCACTCTTAGGATTACCGTCTGCATCCACATCACGCAGGTCTGTCAGGGTAAGCTTTATACCCTTGTTCAGAAATGCCAGTTCCCGGAGACGGTTGGCAACGGTTTCATATTTATATTCTGTGATGGTAAAAATGGTATCATCGGGCTTGAAATGCACTGTAGTGCCATGATCATCCGCCGTACCGATTTCACGGGTCGGATAAAGCGGCTTACCGATGCTGTATTCCTGCTCGAAAATTTTACCTTCGCGGTGTACCTCCACTCTCAGATTGGTAGAAAGTGCATTTACACAGGATACCCCTACGCCATGCAGACCACCGGAAACCTTGTAGGTGTCTTTATCAAACTTACCTCCGGCGTGCAAAACGGTCATTACTACTTCCAGGGCCGATTTTTGTTCTTTTTCGTGCCATCCGGTAGGAATACCCCGTCCGTTATCTTTAACTGTAATCGAGTTGTCAACATTGATAATTGTGTGAATGGTATCGCAATATCCGGCCATCGCCTCATCAATCGAGTTATCCACCACTTCCCAGATCAGGTGATGAAGCCCCTTGATACCGATGTCTCCGATGTACATCGCCGGCCTCTTCCTTACTGCCTCTAACCCCTCTAAAACCTGGATATTATTTGCTGAATAATCTGTTTTTGCTTGACTCTGATTTTCTGACATAGATTAATGATCTTTGTTGTATAAATATCTATTGTTTAGCTGTTTAATAATACCTTTTTCGTCTGGCATTGAACTTGTAAAATTACAAAAAAATATTGGCTTCTCAGCGCATATTCCTGATTTAGTTTACAAAACTCCCCATTGCCCTGACCAGGGGATTCTCACGGTCATCCCTGAAAATTAAAGCCTGACTGATTTCGACTCCGGTAAACCCGCTCAGATCTTCATTCACTAGCTTTTTGGCAGTCACTCCACCAAAATGAGAGAGATCCAGCAAAGAGGGCACAAAGGCAATACCCAGCCCCATACTCACCACGCTGCAAAGCAGCTCAAGAGACGGCAGCTCCTGGACAATAGACCTGTGGATCCCTTTCTCTTCGAAAATCCGGTTGATTTTCGAAAGATAAGGGTTACTCGATCCTGCCATCTCCACCCACTTCTCCGTTTTCAACTGATCGAATGTAACGAAGGCTTCACCGGACAGGTGGTGACCCGAAGGCAGAAGTACCCTGAGGTAGCCGTTGTTCAATACCCTGCAGGCAAGCTGTGGCTGTGTCAGAGGGAGTAATGTGATGCCAAGGTCGGCGCGGCCGTCGGATACCGCTTCCTGAACTTCCGCAAATCCTTCGAATTCAGCTATCCTTACCTCGACCTCCGGAAAATGACCGGCAAATGTCTTCAGCAACGCCACGATACCTTCCCGGAGCGAGGTCTTGTAAACACCCAGCAGGATGCTCTTCTGCTCATGGCCTATCTTTCGGGTTGTCTCTGTAACACGACGCAGCCCGTCGAGAATTTTTGCGGCCTCAGCGGCAAAAAAAACACCCGCTTCCGTTAATTCTACCTTACGATCCTTTTTGCGTTTTTTCCGGTCAAACAATTCCAGCCCGAGCTCATCTTCCAGCAACTGTATCTGCTGGCTCAGCGCGGGTTGCGACACACAAAGTCTGGCCGCTGCCCTGCCGTAATGCCGCTGGGAAGCAACTTCTATAAAATACCTGAGCTGCCTTAATTCCATACCATCCAATAAGAAATTCTTATTACAATATTAGTAAATAGTATTGGACATATCTTCTTTTTCAACTGTTTTTTGCAATAAAAATCCAATTAAAAAAATGCAGGAAGAAAAAGTATTAACGGTAAAGGATGACATTCTCCCGCTCAAAGGCACCGATCACATTGAACTCTATGTAGGTAATGCCAAACAGTCCGCTCATTATTATGAAAAGGTTTTTGGTTTCCGCATCACAGCCTATTCGGGGCCTGAAACCGGAGTAAGGGATAAAGTATCCTATCTTGTTGAACAAGGTAAAATAAGACTTGTGCTTACCTCTTCTCTTTTCCCGGACTCTGAGATTTCAGCACATGTACTTCGCCACGGAGACGGCGTAAAAGTGCTGGCGTTGTGGGTAGATGACGCCGAAAGCGCTTATTACGGCACACTCAGCAGAGGGGCAGAGAGCGTACATGTTCCTGAGCGATTGTCAGACAAAAACGGGTATGTGACGGTGGCTTCTATCAAAACGTATGGAGAAACCATTCATACTTTTGTAGACCGGTCGGCCTATCATGGCACGTTTATGCCGGGCTTCGTCCCGTTTCAGCCGAAACACGATGCCGAAGAAGCCGGCCTTCTCCATATAGACCATTGTGTCGGGAATGTGGAACTGGGCGAAATGAACAAATGGGTCTCTTTTTACGAAGAAGTGATGGGCTTTAGTCTGCTTCTGACATTTGATGACAAGGATATCTCCACAGAATATTCTGCTCTGATGTCAAAAGTAGTGTCTAACGGGAACGGATATGTTAAATTCCCTATCAATGAACCCGCCGGCGGAAAGAAAAAATCTCAGGTAGAGGAATACCTGGACTATTATCAGGGCGCGGGAGTTCAGCACATCGCTGTAGCCACAAATGACATTATATTCACAGTCAGTGATCTTCGCAGAAGAGGCGTGGAGTTCCTCGAAGTGCCGGCCTCTTATTACCAGGGACTCAAGGAAAGGGTAGGTAATATTGATGAAGAACTTGAAGCCCTCCGCGAACTGAACATTCTGGTTGACCGTGACGAAGAAGGTTACCTTCTCCAGATCTTCACCAGGCCTGTAAGCGATCGTCCGACACTGTTTTTCGAGATCATACAGCGAAAAGGAGCCACATCTTTCGGGAAGGGCAATTTCAAAGCTTTGTTCGAAGCCATAGAGCGTGAACAGGCCCTGAGAGGAAACCTCTGATACCAAATCTAACATTATCATCATGCCTGTCTATCACAAACTCGGAAAAATACCTCACAAACGGCATACGGTTTTTGAAAATCCGGACGGAGGGATCTATTATGAACAGTTGTCGGGCACCATCGGCTTTGACGGGATGTCCTGCCTCTCCTATCACATCCGGAGACCTACCATGGTAAAAGAAGTACTTTCCCAGACTTCTTATGAACCTGAGATCGCCGTACAGAAAAACATAAAAGCAAGGCTTCTGAAAGGGCTTGCTATCACACCTTCCAAAGATTATCTTGAAAGCCGGGTGCCGCTTCTGGTCAACAAGGATATCTACATCGGACTGGCGGCGCCGGCTGAATCCCTGAGCACCTATTTCTACAAAAATGCGGATGCAGACGAACTTCTTTTTGTGCACAGGGGAGAAGGAAAACTGAGAACCCCGCTCGGGAATATATCATTTTCTCCCGGAGGCTACCTTGTGATTCCCAGAGGCACCATTTACCAGATCCACTTCAATACCTCCGAAAACAGGTTGCTGTATGCAGAATCTTTTCACCCGGTTTATACGCCTAAAAGGTACCGGAACTATTTCGGACAACTGCTGGAGCATTCGCCTTTCAGCGAACGGGATTACAAGCTGCCGGAAGAACTGGAGACACATGATCGGGAAGGAGAATTTCTTATGAAAATCAAAAAAGACGGAATGCTGTACGAGCTTGTCTATCCGCATCATCCTTTCGATGTGGTGGGATGGGACGGATATCACTTTCCATACGGCTTTTCTATTCATGACTTCGAACCCATTACCGGACGGATACATCAGCCGCCTCCTGTACATCAGACCTTTGAAACCGCCGCATTTGTGGTCTGCTCCTTCTGCCCCAGGCTTTATGATTATCATCCCAAAGCCATACCGGCACCTTACCATCATTCCAATGTCGACTCAGATGAAGTCATTTACTATGTCGACGGAGATTTTATGAGCCGGAACAACATAGCCCGGGGACACATTACCCTTCATCCGGGAGGTATACCGCACGGCCCTGCTCCGGGAGCTTATGAGAGAAGCATAGGACAGAAGGAAACGCACGAGCTGGCTGTTATGATTGACACTTTCCGCCCTCTTATGCTTACAAAAGCGGCAACAGACATTGATGATGGTCATTATTATAAATCCTGGTTATGATGTTATTCGAAATCCCTGCAGAGGCAGACTTCAGTATCGATAATATTCCGTTTGGCATTTTCTCGGATGAATATTCAGAGAAGAGGGCCGCAACCGCCTTTGGCGACCAGGTGCTTGATCTGTATGGCGTCGCAAGTCTTGGTTTCTTTGATGACCTGCACTTCGACAGAGAGGTATTCAAAAACGAATATCTGAACAATTTCATCAGCCTGGGAAAAGCCATTACCGTGGAAGTACGTCAGCGGTTAAGGACACTTTTCATGTCTGATTTTCTGAAAAACCACCCGAACCTGTTCAGTCCTTTGAAGCAGGTAAGAATGCACCTGCCGGTATATACCAGAGACTATACAGACTTTTACAGCAGTATGGAGCACGCCATCAATGTTGGCAGCCTGTTCCGCGACCCCGCCAATGCCCTGCTGCCCAACTGGAAACACCTGCCGGTAGCTTATCATGGAAGGGCTTCCTCCCTTATACCTACCCAAACGACTGTGACAAGGCCCATGGGACAACTATTGCTGCCGGGAAGCAGTGAACCTGTTTTTGCTGCTACACAAAAACTGGATTTCGAACTGGAAACTGCTTTTATAACAGGGAAAAACAGTACACTGGGCAAACCCATAGGTATTCATGAAGCCGAAGATTACATCTTTGGAATGGTATTGCTCAACGACTGGTCTGCAAGAGATATTCAGCAATGGGAGTATGCGCCTCTCGGCCCCTTTCTGGGAAAGAACTTCAGCACTTCTGTTTCTCCCTGGATTGTTACACTGGAAGCCCTCCAGCCTTTCTATACCAAAGCTCCCGCAAAAGAACAGACGGAGCTGCCTTATCTCCGATCGGGAGGAAATATGAACCTTGATATTCAGCTAAGCGTTACTTTAAAAACCAGCGAAGGACTTTGTACCAATATTAGCCGGTCCAATTCAAAATACCTTTACTGGGATATGGCGCAGCAACTGGCTCATCATACCGTTAACGGATGTAATGTATCCATAGGAGATCTGATGGGATCAGGCACCATCAGCGGCCCGGAACCGGGCTCTGAAGGCTCGTTGCTGGAGCTGACCCGAAACGGCGCTGTTCCGATGAAACTCTCTGACGGCAGGGAAAGGACCTTCCTTCAGGATTATGACACGGTCATATTCAACGGTTTTGCAAAAAGGGGCGGCATCAGAGTAGGCTTTGGGGCATTGTCAAATACGGTTATTCCCTCACCTGTTTATTCAAAGAATCATTAAAAAATATGTCTGACTTACTCAGCCTCGATGCCGGGCACCTCAGCGCCCCGGAACTGCAATCTTATCTGCAGGGTGCGGTAGCCCCGAGACCCATTGCCCTCGCGAGCACCATTGACAACGCAGGGAATATCAACCTGAGCCCTTTTAGCTTTTTTAATCTTTTCAGCATTCACCCTCCGATACTGATTTTCTCAGTAACGAGAAGGATAAGAGACAACTCTATAAAGCACACCCTTGAGAATATTCTTGAGGTACCTGAAGTCTGTATCAGTACCGTGAGTTTTGCGATGGGAGAACGAATGTCATACGCCAGCAACGAATTTGCCAGGGAAATCAACGAATTTAAAGCGGCTGGATTTGAGGCGGCACCTTCTGTCGTAATAAAACCTCCCAGAGTAGCAGAATCGCCCGTATCATTCGAATGCACTGTAGATCGGGTGATTCCGCTAGGAGACGAAGGAGGCGCCGGCAACCTGGTCATCGCCAGGGTACACTATCTTCATATCCGGAAAGAGGTCCTGGACGAGAAAGGGAAGATTTCATCTGAAAAGGCCGGGCTGATTGCCCGACTGGGTGGCCACCAATACAGCCGTCTGATCCCCGAAGCCATTTTTGAAATGCAAAAGCCGGGCTGACCCGGCTTCTTATCATGATGGCTGATGCTCTTTCCTCAGCAGGTCGTTGACCGTTTTCACCGGATTGAAGGTAATCAGCGGGACTTCCACAAACAAGGTGTTCCAGTCCGACATGGAACCATTCCACAAGCCGGGCAGCTCCTGCGCCTTCAATACTTTTCCACTCTGCGATTTCTCAGTGATAAACCCTGTCCTGGGATCTCTGAACTGCAAAAGGTCATATTTTTCTTTCTTATGATTTTTGGGAGAACAGATGAGGTCTACCGGATTAAAATGGGTGGCCTCTTCAAAAATCTGCTTTTGCCTGGCATTTTTCAGATTGATCTGTGCTGACTCGACCACCTGAAGCGAAACCGAGCCATCGGAATTCTTAGCCCAGAATGGCCCGCCGCCCGGCTCTCCCACATTTTTGACCATGCCACAAACCCTCAGAGGCCTGTTGAGTTTGGTCCGGGCGTAAGCCAGTTTTTCTTCCGCACTCCGGTTCCTGAACCCTTTGGGGGGCTCAACCGACAACTCCTCTTTCAGAAACCTCAGGGCTTTATTGACCATATAAGTACTTACGTCAGGCTTGTCAAGACGCTTTGCGAAATTAAAGATCTGCTTACGGTAGTAAAGCAACAGCCCGGCAAGCGCTTTTTTATAAGCGATGGTCTCGGCTTTAAGATGATCGGGAACTACATTGTCAATGTTCTTAATAAACACAATATCTGCATCCTGATCATTGAGGTTCTCAAGCAGCGCACCGTGCCCGGCAGGTCTGAACAGCAGACTTCCGTCCCCACTTCTGAAAGGGTCGTTGTTCAGGTCCACTGCCACAGTATCTGTAGATGGTTTCTGCTCGGAGAAACTGATGTCAAATCTGACACCGTAAACCTTTTCGTAGCCCTCAAGAACGCTTTTGATAAGCGTCCTGAATTTTTTACGATGCTCAGGAGAAACGGTAAAATGCAACCTTACCTTACCTTTGTTATTGGCATACAGCGCCCCTTCGACGAGGTGCTCTTCCACGGCTGTTCTGGTAACGCCACCATAGGCATGGAACTCCAGAAGTCCTTTCGGGAGACTTCCGTAGTCAAGGCCTGATGTGGTCAGCAAGCCTTCGAGTATCCCCTGCTTTTCTTCTGAAGCCACCACTTTTCTGAGGCTTTCGTAAAAGGCAAACTGCTGAAGCTGCTCAAAAAACTGTTCTGTGAGTTTATCGCTCTTGCCTTCATCTTTTGCTGCAAAAAGGGATTTAAACATACGGCTGGCGGCCCCGGAGGCAGGCACAAACTTCAGCAGTTTCTGACGGGCCGCCTCTTTGTCAAAAAGAGCTATGTATTGCTCTTTGGCGGCATCATCCATACGAATGAGCCCGTCTCCTGCAGTGGCAGCACGTATCACTTGCATAAATGGAAATCCTGACCTGAAATCTTCTATCTGCTGTTTGACGGTGTCCAGGTGGCTTCCTCTTTTCTCTATCTGAACGAGGTCTTTGTCTGTGAACATTTCTTGTTTGATTACGGGTTTTATATTGATCATCCAAAATCCTAAAAAGAAATTTCAAATCCAAGCGAATACCGGACAAATATTGCTTCACAACACACTCTGAGACCTCTTTTCAATCAAGCAGGGAAAGAATGTCTTCATGTGTAAGTGATTTCATAAAACTCTCTTCGGTAGTAATGAGGTCATCAAACAGCTGCCTTTTGGCTTCCTGCAGGGCGAGGATTTTTTCCTCCACAGAATTACGGGTAATGAATTTATAGGTAAAAACCGTATTCACCTGCCCGATCCTGTGCGCTCTGTCTACCGCCTGCGCCTCAATCGCCGGATTCCACCAGGGATCCAGCAGAAAGACATATTCGGCGGCAGTAAGGTTAAGTCCGACTCCCCCGGCCTTAAGCGAGATCAGAAATACTCTCACGTCGGGGTCCTGCTGAAACTGGTCTACCAGTTCCTGCCGGTTTCTTGTGGAGCCATCCAGGTAACAATACTTTATCCCCTCTTCATCCAGTTGCTTTCGCACAAGGGTCAGGTGCTTAACATACTGACTGAACACCAGCGACTTGTAACCCTCTTCTGCCACATCCCGCAGCTTGTGCATCACATCGCGGTCTTTTCCTGAGTCTCCTTCATAGGCTTCATCTACCATCAGCGGATTGTTGGCCAGCTGACGGAGTTTATTAAGCCCCTGGAGAACGAGCATATGGGACTGATTAATGCCCTTATTTTCAATGCCCTCCATGATGAGGTTTCTGAAATAGGACTTTGTCTCTTCGTATAGCTTTTCCTGGCTCTCGGTCATATGGCAGAAATGAACCGTCTCTATTTTTTCCGGCAGCTCGGTGGCTACCTGTGACTTGTGTCTGCGAAGCATGAATGGCTTTATCCTTCCGAACAATCTTTTCTGAACTTCCTCATTCTTCTGTTTTTCAATAGGATTCTGATAAAAGTTCCTGAAAAACGAAAGAGAACCCAACAGACCAGGATTAATGAAAGTCATCTGACTCCAGAGATCAAGAGTACTGTTTTCAAGGGGTGTACCGGTAAGAATAAGCCTGTTCGCCGTATTCAGATCCATAACCGCCTTAAAAATATGAGAGGCGGCATTTTTTATGGCCTGCGACTCATCCAGGATAGCATAATTAAAACGAAAATGCTTTATGAACTCAATATCCAGCCGCAAAACGCCATAGGAAACAATCACAAGGTCATATGAAGAAAAAGAATCGGCGGTTTTCTCTCTCATACTACCGAAGTGTACGAGTATTCTTAGGTCAGGGGTAAACTTTTTTGCCTCCAGCTGCCAGTTGTAGACCAGCGACGTCGGCATAACCAGCAGACTGGGATGCTCCGGGTTCTCTTCTTTGACTGACTGCAGGAAAGCCAGGGTGGTGACGGTTTTACCCAAACCCATATCATCTGCAAGACACCCTCCCAATCTGAAATCCCTGAGAAAATGCATCCAGTCATAACCCGCTTTCTGATAAGGCCGGAGTGTACCGATAAAACCCTTGGGCAAAGACTTGTCTCCTATCTCTTCGAAGTGCCTCAGCCGCTCCAGTTTTCGGCTTATGACCGTCCTTGCAAGGCCCTCCTCTCCCAGGTTCTGCACCAGTGACAAATGATGCTTCCTCAGGATGAGATGTTCGCCGTCCTCCAGCTCTGCAAAATCAAACAACTCTGAATACCTGACGAACCATTCTTCGGGAATCACCGCAACCTGACCATTGGGAAGTATAAATTCTCTTTTATTGTCAAGAATGAGATTACGAAGTCTGATAAAAGGAATTTCGAACTCACCGAATTTCACCATAGCCCGGATATCAAACCAGTCATTGTTTTCCTCTATCCTTATGTCTATCGACGAATACCCGAGAAAATACTGCCGTGGATCCGTTTCATTCTGTTTCACCAGAATTCCTTCTTCTCTGAGCTCCAGGGCATGCAGCTGAAGCCATGTCAGGATCTCATTACGTGATCTGGATATTCTTCCGCTTCTGAGATCGAGGCCAAGTTCTTTTAACAGAAACAGTATTCTCTTTTCCTCGTCCAGGTCTCTTCTGATCTTATGAAACACCCAGCTGTCTTCCTGCTTTTCAAGATAAACATAGGCCGGAGCAGCAAAACTGTCAAACCGAAACTGGTAATGATCGTAGTTAAATGAAAGATCAAGTGCTATCGTGGTATCCGACTCCTGTACCAATGGTTCTTCTTCTGTTTTCCCGAACAGATCGAGAACAGCATTGCTTTTACCTGACAGCTCTGAAACCAGAATGACGGGCGAGGATCTGAATTCTTCCTTCCTGATTTCAAAACCTTTGGCGAAGACATTAAAATTCGCTACCAGCGGAACGATGAATTTTTCGTAGTAGGTTTCCTCAATTTTTCTTGGAATGATAATGTTGCTTTTGGACAGGAAAGGTCTGATCTTTTTTCCATCCACAAACTGATCAAAAAAGTACAGCTTGTTTTCCACCAGCAAACAGGCGGGTATATCACAAAGGATCTTAGAGTCCCTGAACTGAAATTTTACTTTCTCTCCTTCACATTTGATGATCGGGTAATAAACCGTATGTTCGGGCTCTCTTTCGAAATGAAAATACACTTTGGCTTTGCCGGCAACCGTCTCAACTTCCTTCCAGGTTGGTTCTCCGTCTTTGCCCATAATAAAGAGGCGCTTTCCCCGGAGTCTTGTCAACACTTCCCCCCTGTATTTTTCCAGATAACCCTGGATTACCTCTTTCAGCGCCTTATCTCCTTTGTCAGTGTCAAATATTTTCAGAAAGAAATCTACAGTACCCGCTTTCTTTTTATTGAATTTTCTTAGAACCGCATCCTGACTCAGGCTGTCCATCAGTTTCACCAGCTCAAAATCAACCTTATCCAGCTTCGATGCAAATTCATCCACATTCTTAACAGAAACACTCTGCGACTGAAAAGTAAGCTCATTTCTCTGATTAAGCTGAACAGCGAAAGCTTCGAATAAAAAACCCAGATACTCGTGCTCGTACAAACTGTAAATTACCTCAAACGGTTCTGTATTCGAAACTATCATGAAAGAGACTAAAAAGTAAGGAAAAAGGAAATTTTGATATCAAATGACCTTAAAGATACTCAACCTGAACGGAATGACAAAACAATAAATCCCGTAAATCACTCAGGTTTTTTCTAATTCAGTGATTTCGAAGTCGTACTGATTACGTTCTCCTTTTGAAAATGTTTTCCGGGAAATTTCTTTCCAGTCTGTAAAAGGCAGAATGTCAAAAAATGCATCTCCTGCCGGCTCGGCGTAAACAAGCGTGAGATAGATTTTGTCAGCCAGCGGTACCGCCAGTGCAAAGATCTCCCCGCCACCGATTACAAAAGCCTCAGAACCGCTCTGAGTGTGAGCGGCAATTTCCAGCGCCTCTTCAAGGGAGCCGGCGATCCGGCAACCGTCAATTTCAAGGCGGGGATTGCGGCTTATAATGATATTCGTGCGGCCGGGCAAAGGCTTTCCGATAGATTCATAGGTTTTACGACCCATAATAATACAGTGCCCCATTGTCAACGCCTTAAAATTCCTGAGATCGTCAGACAATTTCCAGATCAGCTGGTTATCTTTCCCGATAACACCATTGCGGGCCACAGCCACCAGTATTGAGACTATCATGAATGCATAAATTTATACAGGATCAAAAAATCAAATCTTTCACAAAGAAGAAAAATAAACTCTGCAGGACACCTGATGCCAGGGCGCTGACGGCCATTTTCCAGATGATCTCTGCTGGTTGATACTTGAAGGCCACCGAAAGGACGCTTCCGCCTATGGGCGTAAACAACAGGGGGGTAAGAATGGCTATGCCCCAGAGACCCAGGCCGGCCTTCACCCTGATGGCAATGCGGTTGGTCCGTGTGAATTTCTTTTTTTTCTTATTTCCTCCGAATTTGTCCGAGAACTTTCTTACCTGTCCTCCGGCAAAAACAATGATCAACACAGTCAGCATCATCCCGATGGCAGAGCAGATGGCTGTCTCATACCAGGTCAGTTTAAGCGCAATTCCTGTCAGCGGTCCACCGAGAAATTTAATCATGGTCGCGGTTATCACGGCCATATACTTCGAAAGCATCATATTTTTTGTGCAGGAATAAAATCCATTTAACAAACCTAATCAACCATTCATACAAATTCAAATAAAATTTTCATATAGTATCTTGCATTACAAAGTACCTTCCTTTATATTTGTGGTGTCATTATGAAAAAGCATGAATTAAGGGCGTCAGCAAATCAAAGGTTTATGACACTCCCACGTAAAACAAGTAAAAATTATGAATGTAGAAAATGCACAGGTGCAGATGCGGAAGGGGATCCTGGAGTACTGCATACTACAGATCATTTCGAGGAGTGAGATTTACGCTTCCGAAATTCTGGAGGAGCTGATTGCGGCCAGGATCATGGTGGTAGAGGGTACACTCTATCCCTTGCTCACCAGGTTAAAAAACGCTGAATTGCTGGATTACAAATGGGTGGAATCTACATCAGGACCTCCACGCAAGTACTACATACTCACGGAAAAAGGAAGATTATTCCTCCATGAACTGGCAGGTACCTGGGCAGAGCTATCGAGTTCTGTAGAAACCATCATTAACAAACCCGGTAATTAAATCGCTGTTACAGGCACAAAGACATCATCATGAAAAAGACGTTACAAATCAACCTGGCAGGAATCTCCTTCACCATTGAAGAGGATGCGTATTCCAAGCTGAGTCAATATCTCAAATCTATCCAGCAGTATTTTTCTTCCTACGAAAGCAGCGAAGAAATTATTCTGGATATCGAAACGCGTATCGCGGAAAAATTCTTTGTCAAGACCAAAACCGACAGTACCCAGATTATCGAAATGGAAGATGTGAACAACATCATCAAGTCGATGGGAAATGTCTCTGACTTTGAAGCCATTGAAGAAGAAGAAGACCTGTCAAAAAGCAGACAGGCACCACCGGAGCCTGAACCTCAGACCACCGGCACGTCAGGCACAGCCAGCCGTCCTACGAAATTTTATCGTGACAACCGCCGCAAGGCGCTCGGCGGTGTACTTGCCGGCTTTGCCCACAATTTCAGCATCGATGTGGTCTGGCTCAGAGTTCTTTTCATTATCCTGGCATTCGGACTGATTGAAACCGGTATAGGGGGCTTCTTCTTTATTGCTTATATCATCTGCTGGATCGCTTTCCCGCAACGTGATGACCTGGAAGAAAATGAAAAGATCAAGAAATTTTACCGTAATCCCGACAATAAGGTGATCAGCGGTGTTGCGAGCGGCCTTTCCTCGTACTTCGGTGTGGACCTGTCTGTTGTCCGGCTGATTTTTGTAGTTACGGGATGTTTCGGAGTAGGTATTCTGATATACATTATCCTGTGGGTGGCAGCCCCGAGTGCCTTTACGCTTACCCAGAAAATGGAGCTTAAAGGACAGCCTGTAACGCTTGAGAACATTGAAACGAACATCAAGAGGAGTATGAACAATAACGCTTCCAAGCCTGAAAGCAACATCACGAAGCTTCTGCTCTTCCCGTTCAGACTTATCGGAATCGTCCTCAAGGGAATTGGAAATATTTTAAGAAATCTGGGACCGGCTGTTCGTGTCCTGGCTGGCCTTGTGGTTCTTTTGTTAGGTGCGAGTATGCTCTTTGCTTCTGTTCTGGCCACCCTCGTGTTTTTTGGTTTCACTTCTGATGTTTTCTGGTTTCATGATGACAATTTCTTTGGCATGATAACCAAAGATTTCCCGCAGTCCGGTGGATTCTTTGCCTTCCTTGTAACCGCTATTCCTGCTGCTGCCATTACCATTGCCGGCATATCGCTGCTTACCAACCAGCGCCAGGGGACGCGCAATTTCTGGCTGACCGGCCTTGCTCTCTGGTTTACCGGCCTGGTGGGTATCAGTGCGGTAGGATCGAAATATGCAATGAACTTTTCGAAGAAACACAAGATTGAAGTTGTGGAGAAATTCAGTGCACCGCAATCCATCCTTTTTCTGGATGTAAAAGATCAAAATGATGACGATGATGACGATGATGACGACGATGACTTCAGAGTACGCTATAATGTGTCGGTAGAGCTCGAAACCGGAGACAGCCCGGATCTCGTCATCAGGAAATATTTCCATGCGAGCGGAAGCTCTAAGAAAATAGCTTCGGAAAATGCCGGAAAACTTTCTTACAATGTTACCCGCAAAGACTCCGCCCTCTACTTTTCAGAATATCTTAATATTACCGGACCCAAGCTATTCAGAGAGCAGAGAGGTTGGATACATCTGGAAATTCCGAGAAATAAGAAGTTCAGAATGTCAAGAACATTTGCCGACCGCCTGCTTCATAACCGCTGGGACCTGATGAGAGCCAACGGCATCAGCCATTCAGATATTGAACAGTTCACTTTCGTTATGGGTGATGACAATGAAATTGAGTGTCTGGACTGTCCAAAGCTGACAGAAGAAGAAAAAGAGGCGTTGCGACATTATGATTTCAATGATGCTGAGGTAATTGACAACGAAGATTTTGAAAATCATGGTTCTTCGAATAAACTTTTCGATCTCAAAGGTTTTAGCAGAGTTGATATCGGAAGTGCTATCCGGGTATTCATTAAAAAAGGCACCAACTATCATGTCGAAGCCTTTGCTCATAATGAAAAAGACCTTGAAGATCTTATTCTCAGAGTTAAAGGCAATACCCTGACAGCAGAGTTCGAGGATTCTTTCATCAACCACCGGGATCCTGTCAATATTGTGATTACCATGCCTGACCTGGATGAAGTAGATTTCTCTGGCGCTGTAAAAGCGAAGATCATCGGTTTCGAAGAAAATGGCAAAGTGAAAATTTCTCTTTCAGGAGCCTCAAAAGCTGCTGCTGACATCGAAGCCGGGTCTCTTGACGTGAGTGTATCCGGGGCTTCTAAACTCGAAGTAAGAGGAAAAACAGACTACCTGAATGCGGATGTTTCCGGAGCCAGCAAATTCCTGGCCACCAAGCTATCTACAGACAAGGCCCGTGTTACGGCAAGCGGTGCCAGCAAGGCAAACCTGGGTAAGGTGAGTCAGCTTGACTCTGACACGAGCGGAGGAAGTAAAATTTCAAGGGAGTAAGCTCCTGAAAAGATATCAGGCAGAGTGGCCCGGGCAAACGTCCGGGCCACTCTGTTATTTAAAAAGATCTCTCAACGCTTCATCGAGATACGGGTATCTGAAAGTCATTACTTCATCCTCTTCTATCCTTTTGCAGCGCACAAAGTTGCTCCCCAGCAACAGTACTGACATCTCTCCCAGTATCGTTCGGATCAGGAAAGCCGGTACAGCGGGGAAAAAGATCTTCTTTTTAAGAGCAGCAGCCACTTCACCGGTAAACCCGCCGTTAGTCACTGGATGAGGAGCCACCAGATTGTATATGCCCGACAAGCCTTCTTCTTCAATACCCAGCCGGTAGAAGTGAACCAGATCATCTATATGAATCCAGGACATCCACTGCTTCCCTCCTCCCAAAACCGCGCCCAATCCCCACTTTACCGATTGAGCAAAAAAAGGCAATACACCGCCGTCCGCACTCAGCACAAGCCCTGTCCTGACCAGTACCAGTCTCATATTACCGGCTTCGGCCAATAATCGGGCCGCTGCTTCCCATGCAATGGTACACTCTGTCAGAAAGCCTCTTCCATGACCTGAAAGTTCGGTCATCTCACCGGAGGTATCTCCCCCGTAATAGGCTATTCCGGATGAAGAAACCAGAATCCTTGCTTTAAGCTTCCCTTGCTGTACAAAACGCAGCAGCAATTCCAGCGGCTGTGTTCTGCTGTTTACGATCGCCTGCTTACGTTTTGAGGTCCATCTGCCGGAACCAATGTTTTCTCCTGCCAGATGTACAATGGCCTCTACGCCTTCCAGCGCTTTTTCATCGATATACTCTTTACCGGGATTCCATGTATAAACAGTAGCCTCTCCCAGCTTTCCCGGACCCTTGCGGCTCAGGATATTCACCTGGTGGCCCGACTTGCATAAAACAGCCGACAGAGCACGTCCGATAAGTCCTGTGCCGCCGGTCATCAGAATCTTCATAAACAAATGATTTTGAAAGGATCAGGTAACTATTATAATAAACCTTGCCGGGACAGGATTGTTTTCAACTGATAAGGAAAAACAGATGGTGTTAAAATCACTGCTTTTCAAGCAGAAAATGCTGCTTAAGGGTCTTATACCGGGTATTCCTGTTCAGAAAAGTAATTTTAAGTCCCGACACATGATAATCTTCATACACCTTTAACACTTTAAACCCGCCCGGTAATTTCTCTTCAAGTTCCTTTTTACCCTCCTCGTCAGTAAATACCTGCGTTCCTTTCTCATAAGTCCCTGTATTTTGAAGATCAAACTCCGGTACAATTCGCCCTGCATAAAAATCAAGGCTGTTGCCATAGGCTCTGTAGAAATAAAACCGGTTTGCAGGAAGCAGGGCCGCGTCTCTCCCGGCTGATGATTCTGACTGGTACTTTAAAAGCGAAGGATAAAAATACGTACTCAACACCAACCCGAAAGCAACCATACTGATAAGGGTAGGGATAAGGATCTTGTCTTCTCTTCCCGGAAGTGAAACAAAAAGGTACCAGAATAGCAGGAAAAGAATGACCAGCACTACCGGAAGCCAGTAAGATTCCAGAGGGAAGAACAGCACAAAAGCCACAATAGGAATGACAAAAAACAGGTTCATCAATCCGAAATGCACTTTTGAAAGCACACTGTACGCTCTTATGATGAGGCGCTGGTGATTCTCCCGGCATAACCATACGATAAAATCTGCAGTGATTACCGACGCAAAAGGAAACAAGGGAAATATGTAATGCGGAAGTTTATAAGACGATGCCGACAAGGCCGCAAACCCCAGCAGAAATCCGCACAAGGTAAAATACTCGGGAAGTTTACGGACAGACCTGCCCGTAATATCCAATACGAAAATCTTAACCGCTCTCAATAATGCCGGAACAAGAAAAAGTATCCAGGGCTGATAATCCCAGAGAATAGTATGAAAAAAGTAGAAATATCCTGTATTATTATTCCAGTAAATGTCTCCCGTTATCCTGCCGAAGCTCTGTGTCCAGAAGAAAAATTTCAAGCCGGACGGACCTTTCAGTCCATATACCTCTTTTTCCGGATGCAGATCAAACTGATGATAAAGCCCCCAGCACATGGGTATCAGGAGCACAGCCGTCACAAAAACCAGTAAAATCCATTTCGGATTAAAAATAGCTCTGAAATTACGGGTAATCAGCAGATGCCCTCCCACTGCAAAAATCACCACGATCAATCCCAACGGTCCTTTGGCCATCATCGCAAATGCCACACCGGCAGCACCGGCCACAAGATGTTTTAATCTTGCCCCATCCAAAAAAACACTGAGCTGCCAGACAGAGAATATGGTAAAACCCATGAGAATACCATCGGTCCTTACGTCATTGGTAATCAGCAACAATGCCTGAGTACAAGCCAGCACTATTGCCGCTGCACGAGCCCTTTGCAGATCATACCAGTGCAGGGTAAAGCGGTAGGTAGAATAAATACCCAGAATAATGACGAGTACAGCAGGCAGCTTATAGGTGAAATTGCTGACCCCGAACAAACTAAAGGAAAGTGAAGACAACCAGAAGAGCAAAGGAGGCTTATCCAGATAATCCTCTCCCCGTTGAAAAATCTCCAGATAGTTGCCGGATCCCGTCATTTCCATGGCTATAGCTGCATATTGGGCAGCATCCACTTCCATCACATCCGGAAACATATTCAGAAAATACACTAAGCCTAAAGCGATAAAGCAAAGAAGGTACCTGTATTTTTCTATATATGATTCCCAGCGACCGATATTCATTTTTTATTGTTTGACATTCAAAGATATGGCTTATAGATGAAAAAGGCAGAACGGGGACTATGAAATTTAACAAAAAAACCCGGAGTAATCCGGGTTCAAAATTATATTTTCTGATTCAGCAGAAATCTTTTCAGAGGGTAGTCCTGATGTTAAGTTCTTTCAGCTGACTTTCAGCAATCGGAGACGGAGAATCTATCATCACATCCCGGCCACTGTTGTTTTTCGGGAACGCAATGAAGTCACGGATCGTATCAGCGCCTCCGAAAAGCGAGCAAAGCCGGTCAAATCCGAAAGCAAGGCCGGCATGAGGCGGTGCTCCGTATTCAAAGGCTTCCATAAGGAAGCCAAATTGTTTGCGGGCTTCCTCTTCGGTAAAACCGAGAATCTCAAACATTTTCTGCTGTAAAGGTCTCTGAAATATCCTTACAGACCCACCCCCTACTTCGGTACCGTTGATCACCATATCGTAAGCGTTGGCTCTTACAGCCCCCGGGTTGCTTTCCAGGAGGGAAATATCTTCCGGTTTGGGGCTGGTGAACGGATGGTGCATGGCAAACCACCTGTTTTCTTCTTCTCCGTATTCGAGCAACGGGAAATCAAGCACCCAAAGGACTTTGTAGTCATCCGGATTTCTGAGACCAAGCCTTGAACCCATCTCCAGGCGCAATTCGTTGAGTTGCTTGCGCGTTTTGGCGGCTTCACCGGATAAAACCAGTATCAGGTCACCCGGAACAGCTCCAAACCGCTCTGCTACTTTTTTAAGATCATCTTTCGAATAAAACTTATCCACAGAAGACTTCAGCGTTCCGTCCTCATTATAACGGATATATACGAGTCCTTTGGCACCAATCTGCGGGCGCTTAACCCATTCCATCAGTTCATCAAGCTGCTTGCGTGTATAACCGGCACAACCGCCCGCATTGACACCTACGATCAGTTCAGCCGAATCAAATACGGCAAAATCCTTTCCTTTGAGCAGATCATCCAGTTCGGCAAACTCCATCCCGAATCTTGTATCCGGCTTGTCTGAGCCATATTTACTCATGGCTTCTGCATAGGTCATTCTTGGTATTTCAGCCAGCTCTTTCTGCTTAACCGTTTTAAACAGGTGCCTGATCAGTCCTTCAAACATCTGAAGCACATCTTCCTGCTCTACAAATGACATTTCACAGTCGATCTGTGTAAATTCAGGCTGCCTGTCAGCTCGGAGGTCTTCATCCCTGAAACACTTTACAATCTGATAGTACCGGTCAAAACCCGACACCATAAGCAGCTGTTTAAATGTCTGGGGTGATTGTGGCAGGGCGTAGAATTCGCCCGGGTTCATCCGGCTTGGCACCACAAAGTCACGGGCTCCTTCGGGAGTCGACTTGATCAGCACCGGCGTCTCTACCTCCACAAAGTCCTGAGAGTCCATATAAACTCTCGTTTGTTTGGCTACCTGATGTCTGAGCAAAAGGTTCTGGCGAACAACATTACGTCTGAGATCCAGATAACGGTATTTCATCCTCAGCTCATCGCCTCCGTCCGTTTCATCCTCAATAAGGAACGGCGGAAGTTTGGCCGGGTTTAATATTTCCAGACTGCTTACCCTGACCTCTATATCTCCGGTAGAAATCTTGTCATTTTTGGAGAGACGCTCCACTACTTCTCCTCCGGCTTTGATCACAAACTCTCTTCCCAGGTTCCTCACCGTGGCAAGCAATTCCTGATCAGCCTTACCTTCTTCAAAAATCAGCTGCGTAATACCATATCTGTCGCGGAGATCTATCCAGATCATACCGCCTTTGTCACGGACGCGCTGCACCCAGCCACAGAGAACAACCTCCTGCCCGGCATCCGCAATTCTTAATTCACCACAAGTATGTGACCTCAACATAATAAATTCTCTTTCAGTATATTATAACAAACTCTCCCACTCCCCGGAGAATCAGGGTGCAAAATTACGTATTTGTTTAATATTCAGGGCAGTTAAATTCAAATAAATCTGAGAAAAGTCCGCTCAGGGCTTCAGAAATTTATCCAGTTGCCTTACCAGCACCTCAAAGTCTCTGGCATAGGGGGCCGTTACGTGGACAAGATCGCCTTTCAGATTATGAAACTTGATGGAATAGGCATGCAAAGCCACTCTTTTAATCAGTGGCAATTCTTCGGTATCGTTCTTCAGGTTAAACTTCCGTTTGAGCCCTGAAAGAAAAATATCGTCCCCACCATAAGTGGCGTCTCCTGCAATAGGGGCTTTCAGACACTGGAGATGTACCCTTATCTGATGCATACGTCCGGTTATCGGTATGCATTTAACCAGTGTATGACGGGGATAGGACCGCAGTGTAAAGAAAATGGTTTCCGCCACTTTGCCTTTCTGGCGATCAATTCTTACCGCTGTCCCGTCTTTGATGGGTGCAATGGGAAGAAAAACGGAAATACTGTCAAAATCATGTACCCCGTTTACCACCGCATGATATTCCTTTTCTACCTCACGATGCTCAAACTGCATGGCAAGGTGACGATACGCCTCCGGGTTTTTGGCCAGCACAAGGGCGCCTGAAGTTTCCTTGTCCAGACGATGGCAGAGCTGCACATCACCAAAAATCTCTCTGGCGAGTCTCAGAATACTTACTGATTTGTCGGGTGTTCTCTCATCAAGACTGGCTACAAACGGGGGTTTGTTGATCACCACGTAATCTTCATCCTCGAAAACGATCAGTTCCCTGAGGTCAAGTCTTTTGGGCGGTTTTTTATAGACTGATAAATCCATTGTTTTTGCTTAAAAGCACAAAGTTAAGGGATTTATTTTTCCGCCTTGGGCAATCGGAAGGTAAATCTTGTGCCCTTGTCAACTTTTGAGGTGACAGAGATGCCTGTCTCGTGGGCATTCAGTATATGTTTTACAATAGCCAGCCCCAGGCCCGTGCCGCCTGTTTCTCTCGACCGGCTCTTGTCAACCCGGTAAAACCGTTCAAAAATACGGTTAAGATGTTCCTGGGGAATCCCCGGACCATTGTCTTCAATAGACACTTCAAAATATTTTTTATCTTCCTGAAACTCAACTTCTACCCGCCCCTGCTCTTTGCCGTACTTAATGGCGTTGTCAATAAAATTCGTCATTACCTGCGAAATCCGCTGCGGATCCGCTATCACACGGCACTCGTCCAGGCTTTTGGGTTTAATCACGATCTTTGTGCCTCTTTTCCGGGCTTTATTTTCCAGCTGCTCTATGATCTCGTAGGTAATCTGGAGCAGATCGACCTCTTCAAACTGCATTTTGAGATCTCCTGATTCTACCTGTGTAAGCACTACAAGATCCCTGACCAGAGCATCAAGACCATCGAGGCTCTTTGCCGCTTTTTTCAGGAAACGATTCGTAAGAGCCGGATCTTCCTTGGCACCGTCCAACAAGGTGTGTACAAACCCCTGAGCGGCAAAAATGGGGGTTTTAAGCTCGTGAGAAACGTCCGCCAGAAATTCTCTTCTGAAAAGCTCCATTCTTTTCAGCTCTTCAATCTCCTGTTGTTTAAGACTGACATAGTTTGAAATCTCTCTGTTAAGTTTTTTAAGCGGGTTCACACTCTTCACCAGGCTTTTTCTCTGGATATGAAAATCCTTAATTTTCAGCTTCTGAATAGACTTATAAATAAGATTAACCTCTCTGAAAACCAGAATGTCAATGGTGTAAAAAGTCAGGAAAAATGAACAACCAAAACAGCTGATCCCGGCCACAAATAACATAGCCAGGCTTACTTCCGGCACAAAGCTCAGAAAAGCCAGGGTAATGGCAGTGATAAGGGTAGCCAGCAGCAATGCGATCCACCTGGGAGACAGGAACATTCAGCAGAAGATTGATTCAGAATAAAACATCATCCAAATTAGATGAAAAAAGCTGATAATCAAAACGAAAAATCAGGACTCCAATGAGAACATGTACCCGACACCCTTGAGTGTTTTAATGTATTTCTCACCGATTTTTTCCCTGACCTTCCGGATATGCACGTCAATGGTACGCTCAACGACAAAGATATCCGCACCCCAGATCTTGTAGAGCAGGTCATCCCGTGACTGTACCTTATTCGGCATCTGGGCAAGGTGGAACAGCAGCTCGAATTCCTTTTTGGGTAGTACCACAATCTGTCCGTCTTCTTTCACAACAGAATAGTTTTCCCTGTTAATGGTAAGTCCGGCGATCTCTATGATATTGTCAGAAGCATTTTTCTGTGTTTCTTTTCTGAAAAAAGCATTGATCCTGCTCATCAGCGCCCGGGGCTTGATAGGCTTGGTGAGGTAGTCATCTGCTCCAGCATCAAACGCGGCGACTTCTGAAAACTCTTCTGCACGGGCCGTAAGATATACCACATGAATATGCTTCAGGCTGTCTGTAGACTTGATGATTCTGCCTGCTTCAATCCCGTCCATTACTGGCATCATAATATCCATAAGAATGAGATCAGGCATAAATGATTTGGATAATTCCACCCCCTCAAGACCGTTGTGTGCGGCTTTTACCTCGTAACCTTCTTTTTGCAGATTATATATAAGCAGTTCCAGGATATCCTCATCATCATCTATGACTAGAATTTTGTTGGCCATATTATCGATTTGGGACTAAATGATAAAATAATGCACAAAATTACGCCAACCCTTCGGGTCCAGTGTTAAGCCATTGTTAAATTTTGGATCCGTCCAGACGAAGGAGGTAAATATGCCCCTGTTCGTTTGTAAACATTACAGTATGATTATCTGTAAACAACAGGCCCTCAGTCTGTTTCCGCCCGGTTTTCAGACAAGCAAGCGGTTTTGAGAAATTAATGATATGATTTTCAATTCCAAAAATAAAAAGTTTTCCGTACGTCAGCAAAGCATATTTTGTCCTGTCCGGACTGATATCTACGGCTGTAACTTTCATTCCGATCCGATAACGCTCTGAGGGTTCAATTTCGTAGTTTCCCGGCTGATCTGACAGCCTGTATAATTTCGTAATCTCCCTGCTCTTCTTTTTCTCCCAGCTTTTGGTAAAAAGATACAGATGATTCTCGTACCAGAAAAATGCCTCACAGTCAAAATCAGGGCTGGCGGCAGGATATTCCGTCTGATCCTTGTAGCTGAACCCGATTTTTTCCACTTTACCTGAGGGACTCATTTTGTAAATCATCAGATTTTTCCTTTTCTGGCTGTTATTTCCAAAATCACCGATATAAATATTCCCTTCATCGTCTCTTGCCAGATCCTCCCAATCAACATTTACAGCCCCCGGCACTACCCATACAGAATCTAAATCCCCGCTCTTATTCACTCTGTAAAGCTCCGACTTCCCTCCGCTGTCGTTGTGCGTCCAGAAAAAACCCTCCTTATCTGACCAGGCCAAACCCGAATTTTCATCAGCCACTGCCGGCATTCTCCCGGTTTCTTTAATGTGACTTTCCTTCTTTACATTTTCAAACCCTTTGCGGGAGTCAGAATGACAGGAACAGGTCATGGTCTTAATGGCCAGCAGAAGCATGTAAAATTTAGTCATATATTATCCGATTGATATCTTCAACTTTTCAGGAGAGCAGGTGCACTTATAAGCCCTGCTCTCCTTCCGGTTTTTCCTTATTTCAGTTTTTCCTCAAAGAGTCGGAGAATCCTTTTATATTCGTCCGTCCAGGAAGAGGGCTCTACAAAACCATGATCCTCCATAGGATACCCTGCCATTTCCCAGTTCTCTTTTTTAAGTTCAATAAGTCGCTGGCTCAGCCGTACTACGTCCTGATAATGTACATTCACGTCTACTATTCCATGACAAATCAGCAGGTTGTTTTTCAGCCCGTCGGCAAAATAAATGGGTGAACTCCTTCTGTAAGCCAGGCTGTCCGTATGAGGCTCATTGAGAATGTTGGCTGTGTAACCATGATTATAGGCGGCCCAGTCAGTTACCGGCCGCAGCGCAGCACCGGCTTTGAAAACATCAGGAGTAGTAAACAAAGCCATAAGGGTAATAAAACCACCGTATGAGCCTCCATAAATGCCTATTTTCCCGGCATCAATGCCGTGATTCTTGACCAGCCAGTCAGCGCCATCCACATTGTCAGTAAGGTCTTTCCCTCCCATATGACGATAAATACCCGTCCTGACATCACGTCCATACCCTGCAGATGCTCTATAATCCATATCCAGCACCGTGTACCCTTTTTCTACGAGAAGGTTATGAAACATGTATTCCCTGAAGTAGCTGCTCCACCATTTATGAGCATTCTGCAGGTATCCTGCTCCATGTACAAAAATCACTGCTTTTTTGTTTTTCACCTTGCCTGCAGGCTCATAAAGCCGTGCATAGATTTCCTGTCCGTCACGGGCTTTGATCGTAACAATTTTTGCCTCACGCCAGGGATAGGCACCAAATTCTGACGAGGAGGAAGTCGTAACTTTTTCGGCAGCTGCCCCGGCTTCATTTTTCTGTATGTACAGCTCCCAGGGCTTGTTGATATAAGAATACCTGATCGCAAGCAGTCGCTCATCAGGAGAAACCGTCACCTCATGTGCGCCGGTCATGGTCGTAATCCGGATTTTTTCTCCGCTCTCCACAGACATTTTATAGAAATGCTGCTCTCCCGGATGCAGTTCATTGGTAGTGAGATAAAAATATTTTCTGTCTCTGGAAAGTTCAGCTTTCAGTATTTCATATTTTCCGGCAGTGAGCTGCTTCTTTTCTCCGGACAATACATTCACTGTATACAGATGCGAATACCCGCTTTGCTCTGACTGAAAATAGAATGTCTTCTCATCCAGCCAGCCTGTATTTCCTCCACCCTGTGCCCATCCGATGCCGGGTCCGGCAATCCAGGCCTCATCTCTCTGGCGGTCCAGAATGCTTAGTTTACCGGTTTCCGGGTCCAGCTTCATAATCCATCTGTCCTTATTGTCTGCCGACCTGATGACGGCTACAGCAGCACTCCCTCCCGGTGACCAGCTGATTTCTGAAACAATCACACTACGAGGCACAGGTTTTGTTTTGGCAGTATCTTTTGTCGTTTTCTCCTTTATAAAATCGGGCACATCATAAATCCCGGGAAGATCTTTTACCACCACCGGATAAACAGTATCCTTCTTTATATGGTAAATGAAACTTTGATAAGACGCCGCCGGGGATCCGACCTTTGTCCGCGCCGGAATGTCCTCAGTATATCCTGATAATGTCACATAATTGGGCACAATCGTTGCCTTAGCTCCTTTAGCGGATTCCACCAACGTGTAGGTAATAAATTGTTCGCCGGGACTCACCTGAAGACCTGTCAGTCTTTTATCCTCCAGGTAAATTTTCTTAGGTAATGTGGGTTTGCTTTCTTCTGCAATCTTTTTAGCCTCCTCTGATTTTTCCTTTCTCTCTTTGAGGACTTCAAAAATGTTCAGCTGCTCTTTTTCCAGCCAGCCCTCCTGACCGGTCTTTTTCCTTTCGGCCTTCTTCGAGCCCGACTCAAAATCTGTCAGCTGCACCAGAGCTCCGTCTGAAAGAGAAAAGCTGAAAAGATTACCTCCTTTTTGAAAAACAATACTTTGTTCATCAAGGCTGAAACGAGGCCCGTATTCTCTTTCATTGGTTCTTGTGAGCTGTAGTACCTTTCCACCATTGACAAATTCCAGAAAAATATCTCCGTTCTTTTCAAATACCCGCCTGGAATAATCCATCGTATAACTTCCGGCAAAGGATGGCAGTATCTTTCTTTCTTTCGGCAATACTTTTTCTATCCGGCGGTCTGCCACCGATGTCCTGTATAGTGAGTCTCCTTTGTTTTTATCGGGATTCCACATAAAATAGACCGTTTTACTGTCAGTTGACCAGGCTATCTCTGAAGGGGAAGTCCCCATCCATTTCGGATCTCTCATGATATGGTCCACAGTAAGGCGGGCGGGTGTCTGCGCCAAAGAAACTTGTAAAAGAAGTAAACAGAACATTCCTGAGAGTAACCGTTTTTTCATGTATTTTTAAGATTAAAGGAGAAGTTATTGAATGAAGTTTTAATACAGGTCGCAAAATAACCAATTATTCTTTGTCCGTAAAAAACATTCTTTACTGTGACTGAAACACAAGACCTGCCTCTGTTCGGAGGCAGGTCTTGTGTAAGGAAAAGAATTCCTCGTCAGGCCAGAAAAAGTGTGGCAATGGCCAGCACCTGATCTTTGGGAAGTGGCTCATCGAAAGCCTCAGTTACGGCTGCTTTAGACTTGCCTGAGATCCCGTCAATGTTTACTCCACCCTGCATGGTATTATCCTCGCCGGCATAAACAGCCGCAGGACTTCCCTCATTAAGTGTAATCCATCCTTTTATTCCGGGTACAAATCCTTTGGTATTCAGAAGCCTCCTTACCACAGAGGCATGTCTTGCTTCAACAGAGTGAATCTGCAAAGCATACTCCAGTAATGGTTTGTCTTCGGCAGCCATAAGATTCCCCGCCTGTCCTTTGTAAGCTCTCACCCCCGTGTCTTCCAGCGCATGGGCAACGATAGCGAAGGTTTTGTAATTTGTAAATACATCAGCGAAAGCCCCCTTTCCTGTAAAATCAAAATTCGGTTTGGCTACAGCTTTGCTCCCGAGTGCGGCAAGTAGAAATGCCACATGCTGCGTTTCATGCTTACCAATCTGAGTAAACACAGGTTTATCTGCAGCAGGAATCAACGCGGAAGCGGCATTCCCTTTAATATAAAACTCGTTTTCGAGATATTCAAGGGTAAGTGCGTAGTTCAGGACATCAATAGCGGCCGGAGTAGTGGCATAAGCTTTCTGAAGACTTCCTGCTACAATGGCCGGAACAGCCAGAGCAGAGAGTTTACTGCCAAGCGTATTAAACATACTCCTGCGGGTATAAAAACCGACTCTTTCATGGACGTCCCCGTCTACCTTTTCTAATGCTGATATGATCTTAAATATATTCATGTCTATAAAGTGATTATGATGTTGGAAGATTGGTGCCGTTAACTTTTGTCTTCAGATATGGCGCTACCGCAGCAAGAATTTCGGAAGGCTTCTTTGCACCGTCCAGTCCATTAGTATCGATGATATCATCACCTGCAAACGAAGCAGAATTGGGCATTAGCAAATCTCTCACAGCGGCAGCATGGCGGGCTTCTACGGAGACAATTTTACCGGCAAGCAGCAGATAACCCGCCTCCTTAATAAGCTTACCCGCCCCGTTGTAGGCCAGCACACCCGTGTCTTCGAACAGTTTGGCTGCGCCCAGCACACTTGAACGACTGTTAAAATCGATAGATGAGAAATTTACTTCCAGTGCAGGGATTGCACTCCCCCCCAATGCCGCTTTAAAGAAGTCGCGGTGAATGATCTCGTGATCTCTGATATCTGTCAGCAGACTTTTTTCACCGTCTGTCATACCCGAATAGGGTGTGGCGATCACCTGCGTGTAAAATGCTGCCTCCAACTGCTCCAGAGCGTACGCGTAGTTCAGGATACCAACATCTCCGGAACCCAGATCCACTCCCTGATTCATCTCGCCCATGTCATCTTTTTCACAGGCAGTAAGCACCACAACGCTTCCTGCAGCAATCATACCCGCCTGCCTGAGAAAATTCCTTCTCCCTGAGGAATTCCAGGACTTTTCATCGTGTTTTTCAGCCATTCCGATTTCCATAATTTTTATAAGATTAGTTTTACATGACTTCACCGGCCCTTTTGTCCGGAACACGTTTACTTACGGAGCAATCTTCTTTAAGGATCATAAAATGCTTCAATGAAAAATTTCAGAGTTCGCAAAAATGACATTAACTATCTTATAAATAACAAATTAGCTAATTCATTACATTCTGATTTTTGGCAGGAAGAAAAAGCAGGTCATGCAGGGAGAGGTAAGTAATAGGAAGAGATGCGGATAAAAGTAATGGTAAACGAGGCAACGTTTCCATAAAAAATCCGGGTACTGCTATGCAGCCCCGGATTTTCTGAAGAGTAAGACGATTAAAGGCTCTCGTTATGAGAGAGAACTTCGACAACATCCTCCCATTCCTTAAATTTCAGTTTCTTGCTATCTATAAATGCGTCAATGTCTTTACTTCCGAAATACTCTGAAAGCGCTTTTCTGGAATTTTTGATTTTTGTCATTTTCCCTCCTTTGTCAGCAAGATAATAGGTCTCGTACAAATCGAAATTGACGGTGGTATTGGCCTCATTAAAATTCCTTTTTTCACGTGTCTTGAATTTGATGTACTTCAGGAGTTTGTTTTTCTTGCCATCATAAACGACTTCATAAAACGACAGAACCCCCTGACCGTCGATGGGCTCAAAACCAGCTCTGAAGAGAAAACCTTTGTCCTTGGTGGTATCTCCGAGTATAAACTCCCTTACGGCAGAATCAAATGTATAGGGTTCTCCTTTAGAAAGTCTTTCGAGGCGCTGGTCGTATCCGTTGTAATTAATCGGCAGGTATTCCGTTTTCCCGTTTTGAAATATTACCTTTCCTATCGGCCAGTCTTTCAGAACATACGCTTTTTCTCCGTCGTAAACTCTACTGGCACTGGAACTGATCCTTCCTACCGTGGTAGCAACCGAAAGGTTGGAGTTCTGGGCAAATGAAAAACAGGAAGTGAGCATCAGAGCTGCTCCGGTCAGAATTTTTCTCATCGTTCAGGTTTTATTTAAATTGATTTACTAATTAAACTGAAAATAACATCTTAGTCAACACTTACCAGCTAAAAACAAATAAATGCAAAAGCAATTAGAATTATTCCTTTTCAAAATAGGCCGAAAGCACGTTTTTGTGTTTATTTACGGAGGCGTTATCCGTGTCAAAACGTTAAAAAAATAAAAAAATTACATCACGGTGTCATATATAAGGAATTACAGACAATAACGATCAGAAATGAGCCATTTAAAAGATAAAGTATTCTGGATAACCGGTGCCTCAGCAGGCATCGGAGAAGCCACTGCCTGTATTGCAGCAGAAAAAGGAGCGAAACTCGTAATTTCCGCCAGAAGGCAGCAAGAGCTGGAAAAGGTAAAGGCAAAAACGGGCCTCTCTGAAGATCGAATCATGATCCTTCCAATGGACATGGAGCAAATGGATACTTTTCCGGCATTGGTCCAAAGTGTCATTGACCGTTTCGGAAGGATAGACCTCCTGTTTAACAATGCAGGGCTCTCACAACGGGGCAGCACGCTGGAAACCGATTTCCAGGTTTACCGTAAACTGATGGAGGTGAATTTTTTCGGTGTTGCCGCACTTACGAAAGCGGTCCTTCCTTATATGCTTCATCAGGGTGAAGGACACATTGCAGTCACCAGCAGTGTTTCAGGAAAACTGGGTTCACCGATGCGCTCAGGCTACTGCGCCTCAAAGCATGCCGTACATGGTTTTTTTGATGCGCTCCGATCTGAAGTCAGCCCTAAAGGCGTTAAAGTTACTATTGTTTGCCCGGGATATATTCGTACCGACATTTCCAAAAATGCGCTGGCCCCTGACGGCGGAAAACACGGCAAGATGGACCAGAATCAGGAGGGAGGAATGCCTGTGGAACTCTGCGCATCCAAAATTATAAGCGCCATTGAAAAAAACAGGGATGAAGTTTATATCGGAGGGAAAGAAACCCTTGGCATTTATCTCAAACGTTTCTTCCCGGGCATTCTCAACAGAATTCTTGTTAAACAGGCCCCTAAATAAGGGTCTGTTTTCTTGCAAAAAATAGGAATAATCCAAGTTTATTTATCAGCCAATCCCACCCATTTACCTTATTAAATTTGGCCTATTCTTTGAAATGCCTATTTATCAGAATCCCTTCCCGCAAAAGGACATATAAAATATGGCAGGCAATTTTGTCCAAATTATAGACTTTTTTAAATATTTCATTACATTTTTTTTATAAAGTTTAATAATTTCAACGTTTTTTTTTCGAAAAAATTATTTGTAATCTGAAATACTCCTACATTTAGCTTCTAAACAATTAAAAACCTAAACGATTAATTACGAATGAGGAAAGTTCTATTTACCTTTCTGCTCATGAGTATTGGCTTTATCACCATTGCTCAGAGCAATCGTGTTACTGGTAAAGTGACCAGTGCCGATGACGGTTCTTCTCTTCCGGGTGTAAGTGTCATTGTAAAAGGCACTTCGACAGGTTCTCAGACAGACGCAGACGGTAACTTCTCAATCAGCGCTTCCGCAGGTAGCGTGCTTGAGTTCAGTTTTATCGGGTTTGTCAAAAAAAGCGTAACAGTGGGTAATTCATCAGTGATCAACGTGGCGCTGGCTTCTGATGAAAGAGTTCTACAGGAAGTAGTAGTAACGGGTCTCGGTCGTCAGAAAGAGGAAAAGGCTGTAGGTACTGCCATGCAAACGGTAAAAAGTGACAAGCTGACTTTTGCGAAGGAAACCAACGTGGCAAGTGCTCTTAGTGGTAAAATCGCGGGTGTTAAGTTGCAAGGTGCTCCCTCTACTTCTTTCCGTGAGCCTAACCTCCTCATCAGGGGTGCTACCGGTCTTTCGGTGTATGCCAACCCTCTTTACATTCTTGACGGTACCCCGGTAGCCCTTAGTGCCGTAAACATGGACAATATTGAGTCCATCTCTGTACTTAAAGGTGCTGCTGCTACTGCCATTTACGGACAACGTGCTGCAGAAGGTGTAATCGTACTTACCAGCAAAAAAGCCAAAAGAGGTAAAGTTCAGATTGACGTAAACTCAGCTACAACTTTCTCTCAGGTCTACAATCTGCCTCCATATCAGAACGAATATGCCGGCGGATATGTACAGGACTGGTCTACTTTTGAGTACAATCCTGCCATTCACCCTTCCAGCTGGGCGGCTTTTGACGGGCAAAAAATCCTTGAATATTATGCTGATGAAAGCTGGGGACCTAAAATGGACGGAACTCTCTATCGTCCGTATTATTCCTGGTTTCCTTCTCACGCGGACTTCGGCAAGCAGGTTGCTCTGACTCCTCAACCGAACAACGTAAGAGACTTCTTTGAAACCGGCCGTGACCTCAATAATAACATTACATTGAGTGGCGGTAGTGAAAATGCTACTTATCGTTTGTCATATACCAATATCGACAGAACGCTTCCGGTTCCGAACACTAATCTGGGCAGGAACTTCCTTACGCTGAACACGTCTATGGACCTTTCCAAAAAACTAACGGCTTCTGCTAACATCAACTATATGGCAGAAAAACAAAAGGGTCGGCCTCTGGAAGGTTACGGACAGGGTGTAACAGGTATGTTCAACCAGTGGTTCCAACGCCAGCTGGATATGAGTATCCTTAAAGAGTATAAAAACCCTGACGGAACTTTCAATTCATGGAACATCAATGGTCCTGAAAATGTAAAGCCTCTTTACTGGGATAACCCTTATGTGGATGTGATGGAAAACCTTTACAACCACAGACAAGACCGTGTTTACGGCGACGTAAGCTTAAAATATAAAGTTTCTCCTAAATTCAATGTACAGGGTTGGGTAAGAAACAGCTCAAGGTATTTCAACAATGATTTCAGAATTTCTTCAGGAACACTCAGCCAATCTGCATTCTTTACTACTGCAGTGAAATTTGTGGAAATGAACTATGAATTCCTTGCTGATTACAATGATAAAATCGGAGAATTACTGACTATTGATCTTAGTTTCGGAGGAAACATCAGAGATGAAAAAGGAGTCAACACTGCTCAAAGTACAGTAGGTGGACTTAGTATTCCAGGATACTACAGTATAAATGCTTCAAAAGACAGACCCAATATCGGATACTCTATTTCTAACCGTAAAGTAAGGAGTCTTTACGGAATGGCCTCACTTGGATTCAAAGGCTTCCTGTACCTGGATGCCACATTGAGAAATGACTGGTCTTCGACACTTCCGCTGGACAACAACTCTTATCTGTATCCGTCAATTGCCGGTAGCTTTGTATTCAGTGAGTTTATCAAAAGCCAGAATATTATCTCTTTCGGTAAGTTGAAAGCTTCCTGGGCAAGTGTAGGTAGTGATACCAACCCTTATGGCATTTTCCCTGTATACAACTCTGGTGCGCAGGGTAGCTATACAGTACAGTCCCTTCCAACTCAGCTTCCTAACACGATCCTGAGACCTACTTTATCGAAGTCTTATGACCTGGGTGCGGAAGTGCGCTTCCTGAAAGACAAAATCGGATTTGACTTCACTTACTACAAGCGTGAAAATACTGATCAGATCCTTCCTTTGTCTGTACCTTCTACAAGTGGTTACAATACGGCGCTTGTTAACGCCGGTAATATTACCAACCAGGGTATGGAACTCGCTGTAACTATCAAGCCGATCAAAACCAATGATTTTGACTGGGAAATCAACTTCAATGCAGCCAAAGCCACTACCAAGGTAATTGAACTCGCTGCCGGCCTGACCAACTATGTGCTTCCGACTTTTGCAGCATATGGTATCGGTAGCAATGTCAGTGGAGCTGTCAACGCGTTCGGTCCGACAGTCAACGCCCGTGTAGGAGAAGAGTTTGGTCTTCTTGTAGGTACTGCCTTCAGCAGATACCAGGCCAAAGATACACAAGGCAACCCTATTGATCACCCCAGCAATGGCCAGCCGATCGTAAATGCTAACGGAACATATGCAACTGTATTGAACCAGCCGCTCGGTTCTATTCTTCCGGACTTCACCGGTGGTGTGGTAAACACACTCAGATATAAGAGCATCAGCCTGGCCTTCAACATCGACTTCCAGAAAGGGGGTAAGGTATGGTCTACATCCAGAATGTTCAATGCTTACTCTGGTCTGGGTATTGAGACTGTCGGTAACAACGCTAAAGGTAATCCTCAACGTGATCCTGTATCCGAAGGAGGTGGTGTTTTGGTGGAAGGTGTTATGGCAGATGGTACACCAAGTACTATTTATCGTGATGCTACCGCTTACTGGACAGGTCTGTTCAGACTACATGAGCGCTGGATCTATGATGCATCTTATGCTAAACTCCGTGAAGTAAGCGTGGGTTACGAACTACCGAAAAGCCTTTATGAAGGCAAGCTTCCTTTCAGAAGCATCTATGTAGGTGCCGTAGGCAGAAACCTGCTTATTCTGAAACAACCTGCTGCAGGTTTGGATCCTTCCGAACTTGAAGGTGTATGGTCTGAAGGTGGACAGCTTCCTGCTGCCCGTTCATGGGGTTTCAACATCAAATTCGGCTTGTAATTGTAGAAAACAAATTGATTTAACATGAAAAAATTAAAATATATAGTATCTGCCATAGGATTGTCACTCCTAACAGGTTGTGATCCTGCAGATTTCGGCTCAATCAATGTTGACCCGAACAATGCGTCGACTGCCATTGCTTCTTTTCTTCTGACGGGAGCGGAAAGAGGACTTGTAGGCCCGATTACCGATACTGATGGTATATTGTATGCCCAGCAGATTGCCAACAAACAGTATACCGATGCTGACAGGTATATTACCATTAACTTCAGTTTCAATGGTCTGTATGCCGGTCCTTTGGTGAACCTGAACAAAATCATTGAACTGAACACAGCGGAAGCTACCAAAGGCGGTGTGCAGCAGTACGGTTCAAATAACAACCAGATTGCCGTAGCAAGAATCCTTAAGGCGTTCTATTATGCGCATATTACTGACAGATGGGGTGATATTCCATACAGTGAAGCCCTTCAGGGTAACACTGATTTTACTCCTAAGTATGATTCTCAGGATGCCATTTATACTGACCTTTTTAAAGAACTGAAAGAGGCAGCTACTCAGATTGACGGTGGTCTTGGCGTGCAGGGAGATTTCCTTCTTGGAGGAGACATGGCTAAATGGAAGAAATTTGCCAACTCGCTCAGAGCGATCCTGGCCCTTCGCTTATCCAATGTTGATCCTGCAAAAGGCAGAACTGAGTTTGCATCAGCTCTTGCTGACGGATTAATCCTGACCAATGCAGATAATATTGTTTACAAGTTTCTTGCTGAAGAAGCCAACGACAGCCCATGGGAAGACCGGTTTGAAACCCGTCTTGACTGGACTGTAAGCAAGCCGATGGTAGATAAGCTGAAAGAACTCAAAGACCCAAGACTTCCTGTATTTGCTGATCTGGCTCTTCTGGCTCAGGATTATGTAGGTATGCCTTACGGTTTGGTGCAGGCTGAAGCAGGTGCCGTCCCTAACGGACAGGTTTCTTTCCTTGGAATTGCTCTTCGTCGTCAGACAAGTCCGAGCTATATTATCACAGCTGCTCAGATACACCTTGCCATTGCAGAAGCTGCTGCGCGCGGATGGGTAACTGAAGATGCAAAGTCTCACTATGAGACTGCCATTACTGCTTCCATTGCACAGTGGGGTGCCACCGGAGCGGCTACCTACCTGACTAACCCGGGTGTGGCTTATGATGCTTCGAAAGCCATAGAGCAGATTTCTGTTCAAAGATGGATCACTCTTTTCACGTACGGATATGAAGCATGGGCTGAGTGGAGAAGAACAGGATATCCTGCCCTTACGCCTCCTCCGGTCAACTCAAACCCTGGTGGACAGATTCCACGTCGTCAGGGCTATCCTACGACAGAGCGTGACCTTAATGGTGATAACTACAAGGCTGCACTTGCTTCCAAACTGAACAACGTTGATGACCTCAACGGAAAAGTTTGGTGGGATAAGAGATAATGATCATCCTGTTATAAAATAAGAGCGGGCTGTCTGATAAAGGCAGCCCGCTTTCTTATTTATACCGTCCATCACATTTTAACCTCAATAAGAACCAAATGAATTGAAAAACAGTTGTTATACAAATTATCAGCAATACCCATGAGCCGGTTTATTTCACTGACCCTTTTTATTCTTTTCTTCCTCTTCATCGATTATTACCTGTTTCAGTCTGTCAGACTTGTAATCAGGGGTTTGAACCCCAATACTCAAAAGATCATTCGTCTGATCTACTGGAGCATTCCGGTGATTTCACTGGCGTTGATCCTCTTTGGGCTGGTTCTGTATCCGGCATACATGAGCATCAGGATGAGGAACCTCGTCTTTGCAGGTATCTTCATATTATATATCTCGAAACTACTTGGCGCCATCTTCCTTGTGATCGATGACATCGGAAGGTTTTTCAGATGGGTTTATTCTCTTTTCAGCGGGAATACCGGGGAAAGCACTGCCGGTCAAAAAATTCCGCGGTCTGAATTTCTTGCCAAAACAGCATTAGCTGTTGGAGGTGCTCATTTCGGGGCCATGACCTACGGAATAATTTCCGGAGCGCATGATTACCGTGTCAGAAAAGTTACACTGAAATTCCCTAATCTTCCCCGTCAGTTTGAAGGTCTGACAATCGCTCAGCTATCTGACATTCATTCTGGAAGTTTCTTCAACAAAACCGCCGTAGAAGGGGGTGTTGAAATGCTCATGAATCAGAAGCCGGATATTTTCTTTTTCACAGGAGACCTTGTTAATAATGAGACCAAAGAATTTGAGAACTATTTTAATGTTTTCAAAAAGATCAAAGCTCCGCTGGGTATGTTTTCTACCCTGGGTAATCACGACTATGGCGATTATGTAGCCTGGGCTTCCGGAGAAAAGAAACAACAGAATCTTCAGCACCTGATGGAAGCACATAGATTAATGGGATGGAATCTGCTGATGGATGAAAACCAAGCCATTACGATCAATGGCGAATCGCTGGGGATTCTTGGTATTCAGAACTGGGGTGCAGGAGGCTTTGCCAAATATGGAAATCTCGACAAAGCGCTTAAAAACACGGATGACTATGCGGTTAAACTGCTCCTTTCACATGATCCCAGCCATTGGAGATCACAGGTGCTGGGTAAAACCGATATTGATGCCTCTTTTGCCGGCCATACACACGGCATGCAATACGGTGTGGAAATTGGCGGGTTCAAATGGAGCCCTGTTCAATATCGCTACAAAGAGTGGGCAGGCCTCTATCAGGAAAACAGTCAGCAACTCTATGTAAACAGAGGCTTCGGTTTTATCGGCTATCCGGGCCGACTGGGAATTTTACCCGAAATCAGCCTCTTTGAACTAAAAAGAGCTTAACATCTTTTTATAATTGTACAGGCAGTTTTCTCTCCAGAGAGCTGCCTTTTATTTATTTCTGGCCGGACCGTTCTTCAACTGCAGGCCTTTACAAAACGGATTTATGTTTTCAGCACCTTTCAGAAAAGAACTTGGCGTAACTATCAAACTGGCCTTTCCTATCGTTATTGCCCAGTTGGGTGTGGTACTGATGGGAGTAACAGATAACATTATGGTAGGCAGGCTGCTTGGTAAAACTGCCCTTGGGGTATCGGGTATTGCCAACTCCATTGCTTACCTTATTTCTTCTATTGCTGTCGGAGGAGTGGCAGTAATTGCCCCGATGATATCCAAAGCCCGTGCCGAAAACAATGCTGCTCTCGCCGGTCGCCTTTTCAAGGCTTCACTGACGGTAGCAACGGGGCTGAGTATCCTGCTCACCATCCCGGGGGTTATCTGCTATTTCTTCTTCGAATACTTCGGACAACCCGCCGTTATTAATAATCTGGCCCCGGAATTCCTGCTGTACATTCTTCTGTCCAACATCCCGTTGTATTTTTTCATGTCCGCCAAACAGTTTACAGACGGCCTTTCAAAACCCTTTGTCGCCATGAGCATCACCCTGTTGGGTCTGATAATCAACATCGCCGCCAATTACCTGCTGATCACCGGGGCATTCGGATTTCCGGAGCTTGGCGTAAAAGGGGCCGCAGTCGCCACTTTGTTTTCAAGATTTCTGATGGCTGTACTATTGATTTTCTATATCCGGTTTTCGGGAAAGTTCAGTCACTATTTCCTTCCGTCAGCCAATGAGAATGACTACCGGCTGGTCTGGAATATAAGTAAACTCTGTATTCCCGGAGGTTTTCAGTTTTTCTTTGAGATCGGAGCATTCTCTTTTGCCATCATCATGATGGGATGGATCAGTGAAACCGCACTGGCAGCACACCAGATCGCCATCAACATCGCTACCACTACTTATATGATGGCTTCAGGAATCGCGTTCGCCGGAGGCATCAGGGTCGGCGAAGCCTGGGGACTCAGAAGCCCACGTAAAATCAGAATATCCGGTTATGCTGCTTACCTGCTTGTTTTTTCATTCATGACCCTCTCAATGATCACCATTTATACGTTGAAAGAGCAACTTCTCTCACTCTATATCAGTGACGAAGACGTACTCTCCATTGCGATACCGCTGCTGGTTATCGCTTCGGTGTTCCAACTTTCCGACGGATTGCAGGTGGTGGGTCTTGGGGTCCTCAGGGGACTGGCAGATGTCAGGATCCCTACTTTTATTACTTTTATAGCCTACTGGATCATTGCCCTGCCGGCCGGATACATCCTGGGATTCATTTTCGGATGGCAGTCCTACGGCATATGGACGGGTTTACTTTCAGGATTGAGTGTTTCTGCAATCCTGCTTTATTTCAGGTTCTTTCAGCTTACGCGTCCCTCAAAACTAAAAAGCCGTCTGGGTAATTAATACCCGGACGGCCTCTTCTATGCAATTCTCTCCGGATTAAGCTTTTACAAGCTGAATGTTGAGGTGCAGTTTGACATCGTCGCTTACAACTACGCCACCGGCTTCTGTTACCGCATCCCATGACAGACCGAATTCTTTACGGCTTATTTTGCCTTCAATATCAAACCCAGCTTTTGTATTACCATAAAAGTCGCCCATTTCACCACCGTACTCGGCTTTCAGTTCCACCGGCTTTGTGATTCCTCTGATGCTCAGATCTCCGGCCAGAGTATAGGTGTCATCACCGGTTTTAGTAAATGAAACAGATTGAAAACTCAGATTAGGGTGATTGGCGGCATCAAAAAAGTCAGGAGACTTCAGGTGCCCGTCACGTTGCTCATTACCTGTAGTTATCGAATCAATCGCAGCTGAAAATTTAATATCAGCGCCTTCAAAACCTTCTCCGGTAGTATTTATTTCGCCTTCATATGACTTGAAATCACCGGTAACAGTCGAAATCATAAGGTGCTTTACTTTAAACTGCACCTCAGAGTGATGGGGGTCAATTGTCCACTTTGCCATTTTTCAAAAGTATTATATGTTGTTACATTAATTGTTAATACATAATAAACTTCAAAAATAATAAAATGGTTTCCCATCTTATCATTTTTTTTATTTAGTGTATTTTTCGATATGCTGACGTATCCTTTCGATCCGGTTTTCAGGACTCGGGTGAGTACTGTTAAACTCTTCCTGACGACGGCCCCCGCTGGCTTCTTCCAGAATTTTCATCACATCAATCAAAGCCTTCGGGTCATATCCTGCCCCTATCATATTCTTTACCCCAAACTCATCTGATTCAAGTTCATCATCCCTTCCGAATTTCATGAGCCTGACCTGAGCCACGTAGTTAGCCACCTGAGCTGTACCCATATCGCCCGAAGCCGCTGTGGCAGCTCCGGCCAATCCCTGGTAAAAATCACTTTGCGCTATCTGCTCAGCGGAATGCCGGTGAACAACATGACCGATCTCATGCCCGAGAACTCCTGCAAGCTGATCTTCTGTCTTCAGCCTTCCGAGTAACCCGGCTGTAATAAAAACCTGTCCGCCCGGAAGAGCAAAGGCATTCACCGTTCTGGTGTCGTTAAGTACGTGAAAATCGAAACGGTAAGGAACCTCGACTCCTCTGGACTCAAACTCTCTGCTGAAAGCCATCACCAGCTTATTCCCGACCGTCTTCACCTGATTCTGTACTTCTTTGTCCGGATAAAGGCCGCCGTACTCCTGCGCCATTCTCGGAGCCGACTGAATTCCCATAGCCACTTCTTCCTGCGGGGAAAGACCTACCTGTTGTTTTTCGCCTGTAAGAGGGTTTTCCTGTGTTTTGCTGTAATAGCTGATCACAGCCATCAGCGCCATAACTACCCCGATGACAAGCCTTAATCTGAAACCACCTGAGTTATTCATGATCAAAGTATTTTGGAAAATTGAAACTTTTGGGCGAAATATAGGTAAAAAAAAGAAATTCTACTTTTGTCTTTATATGATAATCAGGATTTTACGGCAATAACTGAAATCTCAACATTCACATCTTTCGGCAATCTGGCTACCTGTACTGTTTCACGTGCAGGAGGATTTTCCGGAAAGAACTTCCCGTAAACTTCGTTGACAAGGCCGAAATTATCCATATCCTTTAAAAAGATACTCGATTTCACGATATGTTCGTAACCAAAACCGGCCTCAACAAGTATATGACCAATATTAGACATGATGGTTTCTGTTTCCGTCCGGATATTTCCGGAAGAAGCAGCTTCAAGGGCAATCTGCCCCGAAACATAAAGTGTATTACCGGCCTGGACTGCCTGGCTGTAAGGACCTATCGGTAACGGAGCGTTGTCTGTAAGAATGATTTGTTTGCTCATAAATCAAATGGTGTAAATATTCCGGATTACTAAAATTAAATAAGGTCTGCTGGCACTTTTACATTTCAAAAAAGTAAAAAAGATCTCTGAAGACAAATTTCCAAAAAATCAGGGAAAAGAAAATGAAAAAAGAAAAAATCAATCCTGAAAATGATTCCCGGGTTTTCCGCCCCACCGAAGCAGATTTATAACACGGATTTCGGCATATTGGTCCCATTTTTCTGCCCGGCTTTCCTGCAAACCCTAATTTTAAAACCGATCAGAAAAAATTAATCAAAAACTAAGTTTTTAGTTAATAAATAGTATCTTTGTTCCCAAAACCAAAAGCACCTTCCCGGAGTCAACCCCGGAATAAAAAAAACAAACATGAAAAAACTGTTACCTCTGCTCATCGTTCTTTTCTGCTGTATGGGTCTAAAGGCTCAGCAATCTCCGAAAATTGACATTAAGGGGATGGTTATAGACACCGTCAAAGCTCCGATGCCGTTTACTCCGGTATTTCTTTTACAACCTTCCGATTCTTCGCTTGTGGTATTCACCCGTTCAGATGAAAACGGTAAGTTTGACTTCAAAGGTGTGAAAAGACAGGAGTACCTTCTGAAAATCACCTACATGAGCTACCTCCCGCACCAGGAACTTATCAAACCTGACGACGGCCCTGTAACAGACGCAGGCACCATCCAACTGAAAATACTTCAAAAAGAACTTTATGAAGTGGTTGTTAAAACCGCCAAGGCGCCCATCAGCATAAAAGGCGATACGGTAGAATATGACGCACGTAAATTCAAGGTCCCGCCGGGATCATCAGTGGAAGACCTGCTGCGAAAACTTCCGGGCTTTCAGCTCGACAGCGAAGGAAACATCAAAGCCCAGGGTGAGACTGTCAATAAGGTTTTCGTAGATGGCAAACGTTTTTTCGGAGATGATCCTAAACTCGCCACTAAAAATCTTCCTGCAGAGGCGATCAACAAAGTCCAGGTTTTTAATGACAAATCCGAGCAATCCAAACTTACCGGTGTGGAAGACGGCAAAAGAGAAAAAGCCGTTAACCTCGAACTCAAAGAGGAGTTTAAAAAAGGCGGGTTCGGAAAACTGACTGCCGGCGCCGGTACGGATGAACGTCTCATGGCAAAGGGTAACTACAATAAGTTTGACTCTAAAAATCAATTCTCTATAATAGGCTTTGGCAACAACATCAACCAGACCGGTCTGTCCAATAATGATTACCAGGACTTCAGGGGTAGCCAGTCGTACAACTGGAATGACAATGCCGACTTTGGATTCTCCAGCGGAGGCGTCTTCTTCTTCTATGGGGGTGATGAGGATGAGGGCATGGGTATCCCGCAGCAATGGGGTCCCGGAAGTGGTTTTTCCAAAAACTATGCCGGTGGTGTCAACTATAATTATGACACTAAAAAGACTAAATTCAGCTCTAATTACTTCTATAATCAGACAACCCAGGATCTATTCATGATCCAGAACTCGGAGAACTTCATCCCTAACAGTTCCTATTTCCTGAGAGACACCAACGCCACCGGAAATTTTCTTTCCAATCACCGACTCAGTATGAGACTCGAAAAGGAAATTGACTCGCTGAATACCCTGACAATCAATTTCAACGGGAGGCTCGGTAACAGGACAGCGGATTATTCCAGTTCAAAAAACTACTTTACTCCCGGAAACGAACTTTTCCGTTATCAGAATACAAACAATGTGAATGATGCTGTTTCCGGAGTTATGGCAACTTCGGCCATCTACCGGCACAAGTTCCGGAAGAAAGGCAGAAATTTTGCGCTGAGTGCCACCTACAATCTCAATCAGTCTGACAGAAACGCTACTCAGAAATCACTGATTGATGATTATACTGTTCCGGGCTGGGCATTCAATCCCGGCGGGCGGAACTTTGATATCTTCCAGAATGACCTGGGGTTCAGCAACACATCCCAGATCAAATCCAGTGCCTTGTACATTGAGCCCCTCAGCAAAAAAATCTTCATCGAAGGATTCTACAACTTCAGCAGTACAGCTGCTAAAGTAGACCGCGATGTTTTTAACCTGTTCTCAGACGCTAAGCCCAGAGTTGATTCGCTGAGCAGGTATTATGAAAACAACATTACTTATAACAGACTCGGAACAACGCTTCGTTATAACCATAAGGGGCTAAACGCCGCGCTGGGTTTCGCCGGACAGCAGTTTGACCTTCGCGGAAATTTCTATAATGATCAGAACAAACAGGAGCTCGGCTCGGTAAACCGCCAGTATTTTACCTGGATACCCAATGCCAGCCTCAATTTCTCTCTTAAAAACAACCGCTATTTCTTCACCAGTTATGATGTTGGCGTAAGAGAACCCAGGATCAAAGAAATGCAGCCGTTTGCAGATAATTCAAACCCATTATATATACAGATCGGGAACCCCAACCTTCTGCCTCAGACAACGCATAATGCCTTTGCAGGCTTTAACTCTTTCAACCCGGTCTCCTTTATTAATTTCTTTGCTAACATAAGTTATTCTTATTATGCCAATCAGGTGATCTACAATCAGACCATTGACGAGAACCTCGTGACCTATACTACTCCGGAAAACATCACGGGAGGACAGAGATACGGATATTACCTTCAGTTTGGTTTCCCGATTAAGAAAACCAAAGCTACAGCCAGTATTTCTTCCAACAGCTATTTTGCCCATAACCTGATTTACATAAACAGTATGCTGAATGACAACAACACACAGAACTATAATTTCAATGCCCGGCTTGACCTTACACCGATAGACTGGTTCTCTCTCTTCCTCAATGCAGGTATAGGCATCGGCAAGGCACAATATTCTATCAACACCAGTCAGAATCAGCGTTTTGTTAATAAAAATGCAAGTGCCAATATGGTTATACAGCTGCCCGGTTCCCTTTTCTTTACTGCGGATTTTAATTATATGGGTTACAAAAATGAAAGATTCAATTTTGATCAGAAAGTACCCATTCTTAACACCGCTGTATATAAGGTACTTGGTAAAAGTAAGAAATCTGAGATACGTCTGACCCTGTATGACGCGTTTAAAAAGAACCTCGGAGTAAACCAGAGCGCTTCGCAGAACCTTTTCATGCAATCGCAGACGCAGACCCTTTCGAGATACCTGATGTTCACCTATACCTACAACATGAGGGGGATATCAACCAAAGTAAAGAAAAACCGTTGGGAATAATTTCAAAGACAAATCAAAACAGATAAGATGAATAAGTATTTTCTGATCATTGCCCTTGTTTGCTGCCGTTTTTTTCCTTCCGCAGCACAGGAAGTCTCCGGAACCGTTGAATACGAATATGTTCTGGACTGGGTTAAAATTCAAAACAAAGCTCCCTACCTCAGCAAAGAGGAAAAGGACCGTATGGCACAGACCTGGAAAAATGATGCCACCGAAACTGAAAAAATGAGATTGTATTTTGATGCCTCCGGAAGTTATTACAGCTACGAAAGCACTACAGCTACCAGCGACGACGGAAGGTATACCTGGAGGAGAAAGGATTATATTATAACACGTGATTTCTCGGTCAACACCATCACAGAAGTTCATGAAACCCTGGGAAAAACTTACATCATTACCGATTCGCTCAAAGCACCCAAATGGAAAATCATGAATGAGCTGAAGGATATTGGCGGCTATATGTGCATGAAAGCAACGACTTATGATGAGGTTCGCAAACAGCCTGTTGTAGCCTGGTTTTGTGCCGACATCCCCGTGTCAGTCGGTCCGGAACGTTACACAGGTCTTCCGGGGCTGATTCTCGAGCTCACAGCCGACAATGAAGCCGTAACCATTACTGCCAAATTGATAGACATCAAAAATAAACCGGAAATACCGAAACTATCTAAAAAGCTGAAAGGGAAGAAGGTTTCACAGGCAGAGTTTGACAGCCTGATCGCTACTTATATCAAGGATCAGACTTACAAGCATCAGTTTCCTTACGGAATAAGATACTAAACTTTGATTTGGTTATAAATTAGTTGTAATCTCAAAGAAAGCACGGCCTTTTTACCGTGCTTTTCTTTTCGTTTTATATCCCCAGGCCTTTCAGCATCAGTTCGGCGACAAACCGGTTGCCCTTCTCATTCAGATGCACACGGTCGGTAGTCAGTATGCCACGGTCCTTATTTTCAGGATTGTTAGCCAGATTATAGGCCAGAAATTCTTTTCTGAGATCGATCAGCTTACAATTCAATTCTCCGGCAAGTTTACGGATAATGCCGGCATAATAATTCAGGTCACCGTCCTGCTGGTTAGAAAAATCGGTTCTCTCCCCTATCGCTGCAGGAGTACAAAGGATCACAGATATGCCCTTATCCTGCAGTTTTTTGACCAGGGTAGTATAAAATTTCGTAAACTTGTCAGCATCCGTCCCGGTGCCGGCGCCGGCCTTGTGCCATACGTCGTTCACACCGACAAAAATGACAACAACATCGGGATTTTTGGCAAGCACATCTTCCTCATAACGAAGATAAAGATCATAGATTTTATTGCCGCCGATCCCCGCACCGATCAACTCATAGTCAGCCCCTTTCCCTGCTTTTTCAAGTATTTCCTTCATCATGGTAATATACCCGCCCGGTCCGACACCTGCCTGGGTGATTGAATCACCAAAAAACACCACTTTTTTGGGTTTGAAAGGATGAAAAGAAAATAAGGTGGCTGCTGTCAGAACAACCATTACAAAAAGAAGCTTCTCTGATTTCATTACTATTACGTTTACAGGTTGAATTTATTAAACCTGTCAAAATTAAGTATTTGATGTGAAAAACTCATCATACTCCACTTACCTGCTTATATTTTCTCTGTTCCGCGCTGCCTTTTCAGAAGAGCCAGAGCAATTCTTATCTCCTCATAAGGAATTCCACCTTCAAAATGTTCAAATATCGCTTTCGCCGGTACACCCTGAAGTTCTGCAGAAGCAGATACAAAATCACTGATCTTCAAAAAAGTACTCTGATCTGTAAACTTCATCAGGTCAACATTCCGTCCTTCTTCATACAACCTGATCAGATGTTGCATGATGGTGGTATAATTCAAACCTCTTTGTTCGGCAATTTCCTCCACTGAAAACCCTTTTTCATACCGTTCAAAGGTTTCCAGAAAAGTTCTTCCCTTCTCCACTTTCCTATCAGCAACTGTCCCGCCCGAGACATAAGCTCTGATTTCGCTGATAAAAGTTTCTCCGTAACGCCGGTACTTTTCTGCCCCTACTCCCTGAATCTCCATCATTTCACTCATGCTCATCGGCTTATAACTGGCCATCTCCTGAAGTGTTGTATCATGAAAAACCATGTAAGGGGCAATGGCCAGCGCGTCGGCTACCTGTTTTCTGAGCCGTTTCAGCCGGATGAACAGGTCGTTTTCAGGAGCCGCCGCTCTCCTGTTTTTTAAGGTCTCTTTCTCTCTCGACCTCCGCTCTTCAAAGGAGACAAAACCGGCTAGCTCTACTTTGTCACCATTTTTCAGCACCTGCCAGCTCCTGGCATTCAGCTTCAGTGCATATCCTTCATCATAGGCAATATCCATGATCCCGAGATTCAGCATCTGAGCAAGATAATCAACCCATTCCTCATAACGCAGATCTCTGCCCGCTCCGAAAGTAGGCAACTGATCATACCCGGCTTTTACAACCTGTTGATTACGACTTCCTCTGAGTATATCAATCAGGAGCCCGCTTGCCGCATTCTGGCCGGTACGTGCTATAGCCGATAAAACCTTCTGCGCCGGTATCGTAGCATCAAAACGTTTTCTTGGATGAAGACATACGTCACAGTTACCACAGTCTTTCTCCGTTTCTTCATTAAAGTAACTCAGCAAAATCCTCCTTCGGCAGATCTGGGCTTCGGCATATTGCTGCATGCGCTCAAGCTTGGCCACCATCAGCAGCTTCTGATCCTCAGGCATACCCGAATCCCCGATCATTTTCCTTCGGTGAATCACATCTCCGTAACTGAAAAAGAGCAGGGTTGAGGCCTTGGCCCCGTCACGACCTGCTCTACCGATCTCCTGATAGAAACTTTCAATATTTCCGGGCAGGTTATAATGGATCACCCATCTGACATTTGATTTGTCAATCCCCATACCAAAAGCAATGGTGGCGACTACCACCTGTATGTCGTCTTTCAGAAATGCCTCCTGAACACGGCTCCTGCTTTGCGGGTCCATTCCTGCGTGATAATGCCCGGCCCTGATCCCCTGGCCCGCCAGTACCGTGGCCAGGCTTTCGGTGCCGTTCCGGCTGAGACAATAGATAATACCGGCCTGATCCGGAACCCCCGAGATAAAATCCAGTATCTGCCGGTTTCTGTCACGTCCGGGCGCTACTTCCAGACTGATATTTGGACGGTCGAAACCCGACAGAAATACATTTTCCTCTACAATTCCCAACTGTCTGCAAATATCTTTTCGGGTAACTTTGTCGGCTGTAGCCGTCAATGCCACAACAGGTGCACCGGGGAAGTAAGTCTTGAGTGCAGACAACTGGCGGTATTCCGGCCTGAAGTCGTGCCCCCAGGAAGAAATACAGTGAGATTCATCTATGGCAATAAGATTAATCTTCAGTTTTCTGAGGAAATCAGAGGTTCCTCCGAAAAAAAGTCGCTCGGGGGCTATATATAGCAGTTTAAGTTCCCCCATTCTGGCAGCCCAAAGTACAGCATCCTGTTCCTGCTGGCTGAGAGATGAGTTGATGAATGAAGCCTTCACACCGCTGGAGCGAAGTGCCTCTACCTGGTCTTTCATGAGCGCAATGAGCGGAGAAATGACCAGCGCCATTCCTTCAAGGGCAAGGGCAGGAATCTGATAACACAGTGATTTCCCCCCGCCGGTAGGCATCAGCACCAACCCGTCCCGCCCCTCCATCACATGCCGGATCACGGTTTCCTGCAACGGCCGGAAGGATTCATAACCAAAATACTGTTTTAAAAGTTGTTGTATGGACATCTGAAAACCGGATTATTCATTCGAAGGCCTCAAAGGCCCTCGAACTGTTGTTTATACTTCGCAAACTGCTCAGGAGTAAGTATTCCCTGTAACTCTTTCAGGTAGCTCTGACGGGTAGCGGCCAGTTTATCGGTCTGATTGCTCTCTCTCAGGTTTCTTACCAGTTTGGCATTGACTGTATTAATAACAAGCACCTTATTCTCTTGCTCTTCGCTCAGTCCCAAAGCCGTTTTCATCTGAGTCGTTTTGGTCCTGGCTTCAGCTTCAGGACTTACAGACGGGCGGGCCGAAGGCGAACCGGTGGAAGTAGTGGTTCCCGGAGCACATGCTGACATCAGCAGTGAAATGGCTAGAAAAAAAACAATGGCTCTCATTTCAGTTAAGTTTTAGTTTTAAAAGCAGATTTATCAGTAAGACTTGAAAACAATCGTTCCGTTAATATGTCCGGAGGAAATTAACGTTTTGTTCACAAATTCGGAATAATTCCCGGTTATTTAAAAAACTCAGCTACCTTTTTCAATATTCTGCTTCAATGCCTCACTGTCCCAAGAACGGTCTGAAAGCTCCAGGCTCTTTTCAAGGTCATTATACAGCATCTGCTCCTGCCATTCCATCTCGTCTTTCATCGATAGCGCATAATCTTTCATATTATGCCTTTTCTCCCTTAGCTTTTCCAATGACTCTTCGTCAAACTTTATGAATTTCTGACCCTGACGATGAGCGGTATATCTTCTGAAACCTAACTCTACCAATGCATCCTCACCAAGATGAACGGCGCTGTACAACGTTTCCCTGTACACATTTCTTACTCCGACATCCAGCAGGTCATACGCATCAAAACGGTTACGGGCCCTTGAAAATATCTTTATATCGGGAAAATTTTCTCTTACCATATCAATCAGCTGACGGTTAATCTCAGGTGAATCAATCGCAGCGATCAATATCCCTGCTTCCTCTGCACCGGCGGCCTTTAGCAGTTCGGCCCTGGTGGCGTCTCCGTAATATACCTTGAAACCCATGTTTCTGAGCAGCTCTACCCTGTCTGAGTTATTATCCAGAATCGTCGCCTTGATTCCGTTAGCCCGTAAAAGCCGGCCGATCGTAGAACCGAAGTGGCCGAACCCGGCAATAATAATCTTGTGTTTCAACTCAAAGTTAACAGGCTCTTCTGGCTTGTTTTCTTCCCGTTTTACCCCAAAATAAGGATCTATCAGCTTTTCATTCAGAATAAGCAATAAGGGTGTTATCGTCATCGTAATCGCTACAACGGCCATCAGCTTGGCATTCAGCTCCTGGTCCAGCAAGTCAAGCTGATTACTGAAGGAGAGAAGAACGAAACCGAATTCTCCGATCTGGCTCAGTCCGAAAGAAAAAAAGAAGTTCTGGTCCTGGCTCATCCTGTAGAATCTCCCTATCAAAAACAAGACGGCAAACTTCACAATGAGTACCAGAAGGGCCGCAATCATAATACTGAATGGATCAGCAAATATGACCCCGAAATCTATAGTGACACCCACACTGAGGAAAAACAATCCCAGAAGCAACCCTTTGAAAGGATCAAGATTACTTTCCAGTTCATGACGGAACTCACTGCTGGCGAGGACCACTCCGGCCATAAAAGCTCCCAGGGCAGGGCTCAGACCTACAAACTGCATCAGCGCCGAAACACCTATTACCAGGAACAGAGACGCTGCCACAAGTAACTCCCTCATGCCCGCTCTTGCTACAAATCGCAGAAAGGGCACGACGAGGAAGCGTCCTACAAAAAGAAGTATCCCGACCGCCCCTACCACCGAAAGAGCCTGTATCCAGGCAGGCTGATCCGCAAAATAGGAATGATGTTGGTTTGCCACAGGGGCATCACCTTCGGCCAGCAGAGGCAGTAATGCCAGAATCGGAATAACGGCAATATCCTGGAATAACAATACTGAAAAAGAAGCCTGACCCGAAACCGTATGTGACAGGTTTTTCTCCTTCAGTGTCTGCAGAACAATCGCCGTAGAGGACATCGAAAAAGAAAGGGCCACAGCCAGGGCGGTAGGCCAGCTCCAGCTTGTCAGAAGAAACAAGGGAAAGAGCAAAGCGGTACTCAGCAGAACCTGAGACATTCCCATTCCCACAATTGACTTTCTCATCTCCCAGAATGCTTTGGGTTCCAGCTCCAGCCCGATCAGAAAGAGCATCATCACCACTCCGAATTCCGCAGCATGCATAATATCCTGGCCGTTCTGTCCCACAAAACTGAGTCCAAACGGCCCGATAATCACCCCGGCAATAAGATAGCCGAGAATAGAACTCAATCCCAGTTTTTTGATCAGCGGTACAATAAGGATTGCCGCTCCCAGGAAAACGACAGATTGTATAAAAAAATTAGTCATGATGCTGCAGTGTTTTTGATCCAGTGATTCAGGCAGTGGTTAATATCCTTTTCAAGTTCTCCGAATCCGTTGAGCTGAAGAGAAGAAAGCCCCTTTTCAAGGTTCCGGATGTGCGTACCGAGTTCCTCCCGGGTCAGCTTGTGTGTACCGTAAACCACATAAGGCGGCATGTATTTCATCCGGCATAAACGGGCGGTCTGCTCAAAGGGCCGGAGGTATTCCCGGATATTGTATCGGTTGTGCCCCTCAGGGCTATAAGCCTTCTCACTTCCTCCTGCTGTAATGACCTGCAGCCATATCTTATCCTGAAGGGCCGTGCCCCCATGCCCATAAGCCCATCCGACTTCCAGAACCATATCAATCCACTGCTTCATAAGCGGCGGACAACTGTACCAGTAAAAGGGATGATGAAAGATGATCATGTCATGTGCTGCAAGCTGCTCCTGTTCAAAACCTATATCGATATTGAATTCCGGGTAAGATTCGTACAGGTCATGAAAAGTTACTTCGCCCAGAGCGCTGTAAACACTTGTGAGCTCTTTGTTAATATGAGATTTCTCCAATAACGGATGTGAAAACAACACCAGAATTTTCATAGTAAACAAGCATTAAAAGGCGGGTGCATAAGCCCGGGAAAACCATGGCAGGGATCATTGCCTTATTAATTATGCAACGACAAAACTTTTCAATTAAGTTCACCTCCGGAGAAGATTAAAGTAAAAAAGTAGTATTCCGGTTTTTAATTTGAATAAACCCTGCCGGGGGTTTGAAATGCTGCGTTAAAATCTTACATTGTAAGATCAATTCTTATCACTCAAGAAAAACCTCTGACATGAAAAAAAGGGATTTCCTAAGGTCCGTTGCCGGACTGGGACTGGCTGTGCCGGCCATGGGAAAAGAAGTAGAAAAACTACTGAAGGATCACCAGTATCTATCTCCGGGAGAACTGGCCTCCAATGAAGATTTCTGGCTGGGAATCCGGTCTGAATACCGTCTTAAACCTGATTACATCAATCTTGAAAACGGCTATTACTGCATCACCCCTGAACCCACTTCCGAGGCCCTGGTCCGGAATATGCGTCATGTCAACTATCACGGTTCTTATTATATGCGAAATGACCGTTTCCCTGATAATGCAGAAGTCCGAAAAGAACTGGCCCGATATGCCGGCTGCAGTCATGAAGAAATCATCGTAACCCGCAATACCACGGAGTCTCTGGATACCGTCATTTCAGGATATGACTGGAAACCGGGAGATGAAGCCATTATGGCGATACAGGATTACGGGGCCATGCAGGACCATTTTGATTTGCAAAACAAACGATACGGGTTGGTCTGCAAACGTATTTCCGTACCGAATCACCCGGCATCTGATGACGAGATTGTCTCCCTATATGAAAACGCCATCACACCGAAAACAAGGCTCCTGATGGTATCACACATGATCAACATCACCGGCCACATTCTGCCCGTAAGGAAAATTGCTGACATGGCGCACAAACACGGGGTGGATGTATTGGTCGACGGGGCGCACACTTTTGCTCATTTCGACTTTAACATACCCGATCTGCATTGTGATTATTATGGCACAAGTCTGCATAAATGGCTCAGCAGCCCCCTGGGTGTGGGATTGCTTTACGTAAAGAAAGACAAGATCAAAGGTTTGTGGCCCATTTTCGGAGACAACGGCTTTGCTGATGATGACATCCGTAAACTGAATCATACCGGCACTCCGCCAACACATACCGATATAAGTATACGCAACGCATTGACTTATCTGGACAAACTGGGCATTCAGAAAAAAGAAGCGCGTTTAAGGTATCTTAAAGAATACTGGGTCAGCAGGGTGAAGGATCACCCGGGGATCCTGATCAATACACCGTCCGACCCTCAGCGGTCCTGCGGAATTGCCAATGTAGGGGTAAAGAAAATGAAGCCTTCAGAAATGTCAAAAGTTCTCCTGGAAAAGTATAAAATCTGGACGGTCCCTATTGATGGAGCAAACGTGCACGGATGCCGTATTACCCCTAACATTTATACTACTGCTGCCGAACTGGATGTATTTGTGAAAGCATTGAAGGAAATGGCGGCATAAAGAATATACTTAGTATATTTGCCGGAATAATTTTCCGAGGTTATGGCTATTCTTCAGCCGATTCATGATATCGCCGGCATTTGCGCACACAAAAACATTAAGGAGGTGATCCTTTGTCCCGGCTCCAGAAGTGCAGCCCTGACGATGTCTTTTGCCCGCCATCCTGAGATCAGGACTTACAGTGTCAGTGATGAGCGCTCTGCTGCTTTCATCGGCATGGGCATGGCACTGCAATCAGGCCGGACCGTGGCCATCGTCTGCACCTCCGGCTCTGCGGCCTACAACTTCGCTCCTGCCATTACCGAAGCGTTTTTTCAGGAAATACCCCTGCTGATACTCACTGCCGACCGGCCACCGGAATGGATTCACCAGTATGACGGACAAACCATTTATCAGCGGGGCATGTATGGACGGCATGTTAAAAAATCTTTTGAGCTGCCTGCCGACTACAGTCATCCCGATGCATTATGGCAGATAGAAAGAAGTGTCAATGAAGCTGTTAACCTGACACAATCTTCGCCCAGAGGGCCGGTACACATCAACGTACCGATCAGAGAGCCTTTTTATCCTGAAACCAGTGAGAAAATAGATTTCAGCCCCGCTCCCCGGCTGATTCGCCGGGTAGAGACCCATACGGAACTTTCACAGGAAGCCTGGAGAGATCTTATGGAAATATGGAGGCTTTCTGACAGAAAACTGATCGCCGTTGGACAACACGAAGGAGGACTCTCACAAATACTCAAAAACATTTCCGAAGATCTTGGTGTGCCGGTATTAGGAGACGCCATCTCCAATATTCATAAAGGCGGCACAGCATTTATAAGTGCCCATGACATCTTCTGTGGAAAAACTTCCGGCCTGGAGCCGGACCTGCTCATCACCTGCGGCCGGTCATTCCTATCCAAACCTTTCAAGCAATTTATCCGTGAACATAAACCGCGCTTCCATTGGCACATACAGGAAAACCCTGACCTGACCGACCCTTTCCAGTCCGTTACGCACAAAATTGAAGCAGATCCTGTCAGATTTATGACCCGTCTGTTTGAAGACCTGGATTTCCTGAAATTCAGGGAAGGAGATGAAGAAGAAGACACGGATTTTCTGGAAAGCTGGAAAACCGCTCAGCATCAATCCGTAAAAATTCTTAATGCCTTCATTGCAGAAACAGCATCGGGGGAGTTTCACTTTACAGATACACTTCTGAGGCATCTGCCTGAAAACTCAGTGCTTCATATCGGCAACAGCATGCCGGTAAGATATGTCAACTATCTGGGTATTCCTCCGGAAAAAAACATCACCGTTTCTGCCAACAGGGGAACCAGTGGTATCGACGGCATACTCAGTACCGCGGTAGGCCAGGCAGTCAGCACCGACGCCATCGTCACCTGCCTCATCGGGGACGTCTCTTTTCAATACGACATTAATGCCCTCTGGAATACTTTTGTACCCAAAAACCTGCGAATCGTGGTAATCAACAACCACGGAGGCAATATTTTCCGTATCATTGACGGACCGGACAGACAAGCCGAACTCGAAGACTATTTTGTAACAAAACAGTTACGCGACGCTTCCGCCACCGCCGGTGAACTGGACTATTATGCCGTCACAAAATCCGACGATTCTTTCTGGAACGAGTTTTTTAAACCGGGTAACAAAGCCAGACTCGTGGAATTCTTTACTGATGGCAAAGCAGACAACGATATTTTTCAACAGTTTAAAAGCATAACACAGCAAAAATTAACCGACTCCTGAGTGAAAAGTACGATCAAAGTGATGGGGCTACTGATATGGTTGGCTTCATCTGTGGTTTATGGCCAGAAAATTACCCGTAAACCCTACCTGCAGACACTGACAACCCACAGTGTCGTGGTCAGGTGGCGAACAGACATTGCTGTTTCCAGCAGGGTAAGCTACTCTCCTGCGGGCTCCGGGAATACGCTGACCGTTGAAGACCCAACGCCTAAAACTGAACACATTCTCACCATTGACGGCCTCAGAGAAGACAGCAGGTATCTTTACAGAGTAGGCACAAAAGAAAACGACCTGGTTACCGGCCCGGATTATTACTTCACTACCGCTCCCTCAGACAAGACCGGCAGACCCGTTAATCTGTGGGTGATGGGTGACTTTGGGGACATCAGAGCAGAGAAGTATGTTAAGAATCAGACCGATGTAAGAGATGCCTACATGGCCCATCCCAAAACCGGTACTGACCTGTGGTTCTGGCTGGGTGACATCGGTTACGGCGCAGAAAGAGATAAGGTTGTGCAGACCGGTGTGTTTGACTTTTACGATACTAAAATTTTCGGCAACATCCCTTTTGCTTCCGTTCCGGGAAACCACGAATATGATGAATTCGGCATGCCGGCTTCTCAGCTTACCCGTAAAATACATTATTTTGAATTCATCAGCCCTCCCGAAAACGGGGAAGGTGGAGGACTTGCCTCAGGCACGAAAGCCTTTTATTCCTTCAATATAGGCAACATCCATATCATCGCACTGGATTCCTACGGAATGGATAACGGCATTTACCGGCTTTATGACAAAGCCGGCCCTCAGTATCAATGGCTTGTAAAAGACCTTGAGGCAAATAAATCGATGTGGACGATCGTAGCCCTTCATCATCCTCCTTATACCAAACGTTCACATGATTCTGATGGAGAAACAGAATTACGCCTGATCAGGGAATCTCTGGTCCCCTTATTTGACAAACACAAAGTAGACCTCGTACTGACAGGTCACAGCCACATCTATGAGAGGTCCTGGCTTATGAAAAACCACACCGGGCTGTCAGGCACCTTCAGGATGAATACCCATGCCGTTCAGACTACTACCGGAAAATATGACAAAAGCGCTCCGCCCTTTATCAACAAAGACGAAGGAACGGTGTACGTCGTCGCAGGGTCTTCGGGAAGGCTTGACCCACACGGAGAAAGAAAAAATGATCCGGCTCCGGCATTTTCTGTGTACACCAACCTCGACATCGGCGGTTCTCTGCTGCTGACCGTACTGGAAAACAGACTGGACCTGAAATGGATATGTTCTGACAAAGTCGTCAGAGACCAGTTTACTATGTTCAAAAATGTCAGTAAAACCATCCGGGTGAGCGGGTTTTACGGAGACCCTCTGACCCTTCAGGCTTCGTGGCCCGGAACCCATGTCTGGTCAACCGGCCCTAAGAATTCCCGGGAAATTACTATCAGACCTGAAGCAAACACCGTTATTACCGTCAGGGATTCTCTTGGCTATCTGGAAGACCGGTTTGAAATTATAATGGCTCCTAAACCCGCTGTTGTTACACATGTACAGGACAACCTGAATGCGTGTAACGGGCAGAACGTAGAAGTCAGCTTTGATGTTAGCAACACTGATTTTTCCCGATGGAACTATACATTGGAGCTTTCCGACTCCCTGGGCTCCTTTACCCATCCGGTGGTTCTCAGAGAAAAGGTCGGTAAGTCAACAGATTTCCGTGTCCCTGATCACCTTCCGGAAGGCCGGAATTATCGTGTAAGGATCCGACCGGAAGCCGATTTTTTTGACCTGAAGCCCTCTGCTCCCATACATATCAGCAATCCCGCAGAAGCAAAGCTGGAAAATGATGAAGTCATTCCTTTTGACACTACTATCGTACTTCAGCTCTCTTTCAAAGGCAGCCTGCCGGTCACCTACAGGATCAATGACTTCGAAGCCCGGCAGTCTCAGTCATCCACCACCACTTACAAAACGGTTCCTTCCACCGAAACTTCTTACCGTATTACTTCAGTAAGTAATGTGTGTGGTATTGGGAAAACCGACAACAAGGTCATAAAATTATTGCCTCCGCTGGGAGTTATTCAGGGAGAGCAGGGCTCTTTCAAAGTATTTCCCAATCCGGTTTCAGACGAACTTATCATCGAAAACCTGTCCGGGCAGCCCGGAAGATACAATGTACTGATTACCGACATGACCGGCAGGCGCTTTACCGACAAAACAATACATCTCGAAAACAGAGAGGTGCTGTCATTAAAGACACTGCCTGACGGCTATTATCTGGTAAACCTGAAAAACAGAAAGAGAAATGTGGTATTCCGGATCCTGAAGCAGTAAATGCCGGCACCGTAAGAGATCTGCCTGTCAGGTATCAGACATCAGTAATTTCATCATATTCCTGTGATTGGAAAGGAATTGCTTTGTGATCCTGTAATGCTCGGTGGCTTCATAATCCACCTCCATCGGCCCCTCATCGGTCAGCTGTATGATTTTTGCCCCCGGATATGCCATCAGAATAGGAGAATGGGTAGCGATAATAAACTGAGACTGGTTTTTCACATGTTCATGAATGGCCGTAAGCGCCGACATCTGCCTGGCAGGAGAAAGTGCTGCTTCAGGCTCGTCAAAAATGTATAGCCCGTTGCCACGGAGCCTGTCGGTCATAATCTGGAGAAACGCTTCCCCGTGCGACAGTTCATGCAGGGAAAAATCATATCCGCCGGTCTCATCCATGTAAGTAGCTACATTGTAAAAACTCTCGGCTCTTAAAAAATACGTATCATAGGGCTTTTTAACCCCTCTGGCAACTCTCAGGTATTTATATAACGGAGAAGTGTTTTTGTGCGTTTCAATCTGCATATTGATTGTTCCGCCTTCAGGGCTTAATCCCTGGCTCAGGGCAATGGCTTCAATCAGGGTAGATTTTCCGGAGCCGTTCTCTCCGACAATAAAAGTCACATCCGGATGAAAAGAAATCTCCTCCATGTTTTTCAATGCAGGAATATTAAAAGGGTATTGCCCTGTATCCTCAATCTGTTCTGATTTCAGGGTAATGGTCTTCAGATAGGGTTTGATATTCATCCGAATGACATTAGAAAGGAAGACCTACAGCAATATTCAGGACAAGGTTTTCTTTCCTCCAGCTTTTATCCTTCAGAGAGAACTCATTCAGTACCCAGCGCTCCCCTTCAGGTCTCCAGGGCTTGGTCACCGGAGTAGCCAGATCTAATCTGAAAATAACAAAAGTAAAATCCATCCTCAGTCCGATCCCTGTGCCCACTGCAAGCTCACGGTAGAAATTCTTTGAGATCAGTGATTCCGGGCCGTAGAGGCTTTCATCCTTGGTCATCCAGACATTGCCGGCATCCACAAAAAAAGCAAGCCCGAAAAGGTCTGTCAGTTTATACCTTAGCTCTGTATTGAGCTCCAGTTTAATATCTCCGGTATTGTTACCTATGTACTGTTCTTCAACAGAGCCGGTGCGCTCATAGCGGCCGGGGCCGACTCCTCTGGCCCTGAAAGCCCTTATGGAGTTGTTACCTCCTACAAAAAACTGGCTTACCGTAGGAAGCGTATAGGAGTTACCATAAGGCAGACCCACACCCAGAACGATCCTGTTAGCCAGCTTCAGGTCCGGAGATATGTCATACCGATAGCGGAAATCATTCTCGAAACGGGCAAACTGAGAAAAACGCTCTCCAAGAAAAAAGCCTTCCGGCTTTCCGGCTCCTTTGAATTTATCGAGCAACCCTGCGATATTTCCCGCCAGATCCACCCTTCCGTTGTAAGAGAAATGATGCGGCCGACCGGCTTTTGGCAGCGGAGAATAGCTGATGGCGTAAGATCCGCTGGGAATAAACTGGTTGTCAAGTATGTATAATAGCCTTGGATCTGCAAAAATTTCCTCCACAAACGCCGTACTGATGTTACTGGCTTTTACAAAGGTCAGACTGAACGGAGTAAGCATATGTTCCGTTGTCTCATTTCTTCTCCAGGCGTATCCGAAAGACCCGCGATAGGAATTCAGATTGTAAAGTCCTTTCTTGATAAAATTCTCGTATGCCCCGCTGATCAGTGTCTTGGGCAACACCCTGCTGTTTTCAGGATCAAGATGCACCCATGGAAAAACAAATCTGGGTATCGTCAGACTGCTTTCTACCGCTACCCGATAGTTATCCCTGTAAGCGTTATCGGGGTTACCTCCCACCTGCAGCTCCAGCCCGCCATTGACAGAAAGTCTGAACATTTCAGCTCCTTTAAAGGCATTGATGTTCTGCCAGTTGAGACTCAACTGGGATCCTGCCAGACCACTGGACCTGGAAATTCCGTTAAGTTCTGTTCTCAGGGTCATCCGCTTCTGGGGCTGAAGGTAATAATACACATTCATCAAAGTGGAATCCAGACGGTTAACCACCTCAAAGCGTGTCTTGACAAATCGAAAATTATTCAGACCTACCAACCGCTTCAGTGAAATTTCCTCCTGCTCGCTGCTGTAAAAGTTGCCCGGCCTGAAACCTATGGCGTCTGAAAAAATCCTTTCCCTGTACCTCTTCATAGAGTCCGTCAGCACGAGTCCCTGGAAGAGGTCTGCATTCAGGTCTGCCTTTTCGTTCATTTCTGCACCGGAAGACACATCCGTAAACACAAAAATGTCATTGATCTGGTATTGTCTGCCGGCATTGGCAGGCAATGCCTCTTTCAATTCCATATAAAGGTTAATCCTGTGGTGGTTGTCTGTTGAATCAGCCTTGACACCCACGTATTCAGGTCTGAAAAAATAATAGCCGCTGTTCCTCATCCGGCCGCTGATATTCCCGATCTCAGAAGTGATGGTTTCAAAATCAAAAGGCTCACCTGACTTCAGTATTGATTTCTTCTCAGATTTCAGAAAGTCTCTTTCAAAGACCACCGTAGAGTCAGCCACATAAGAGATGCTGTCCAGGTAATATCTTCTGGGCAGAGTAATATCATAAACAGCCCCGGCACGATAATCCTTTGGCTCAAGATATCCCCTGATTCCTGATCTGAAGTACCCTTTTGCATCCAGGTACTGCCGGATCATCTGAACGTTCTTTTCGACCATCAGCTGTGTAATCAGCACCGGCTTCTCTCCCAGATTCTTCCTGATCCTGTTTTTGAACCCTTTCTCTGAACGCGGCTCCCCGAAAAGATAATAAAAACCTACTTTGAAAGGATGTCCGAACAATTGTGTATTGGGTTTGGGGCGAATCATTTCTTCCACAGAGAGTTTTATATCTGCCGGGACCTTCAGCGCCGAACTGTCAGTGCTACGCATTTCAACCCTTGCTCCGCTGTACAGTTTTTCTCCCTGCGGAATGTACTTACGCACATTACAGGCCGTCAGCATGATGCTGACCAGGAAGACAAAAACTATATGACTATACTTCCTCATCTGGATTCTTTATTTCTTTTCATCAGCTCTTTCCAGGTTTCATAGTCGATCGCAATAATGAAACCCAGCCCGGTTTCTACTACCGACCCCTCTATTACCATCTGGTTAAGATTTTTACGAAATACCTTAAACCGGTACCTTCCGTCTTTGGTGATATTATAACTGACCAAAATATTGTCAAAGATCTCATCTGACCGCCTGGTGGAATTCTCCAGCTCAAAATTCTTCCCTACTGACACGGAAAGTCTGTCATTGGCAAAATTCTTACTGAGACCGAGGTTAAGGTTGGTGCTGCGCTGATTGTTGACGGCGTTATAATCTGAGGCAAGCCCAAGGTCAAGATCTACTCCTTTGATAATGCTGGAAGCCAGCTGGTCGAGCTGATCAGAAATCACACTGCTCAGTTTTTTCCTTACCATGTCTTCGGAGTTGAAAGAACTTTCGCCAATGTTGGCCGTCGTAAGCTGATTACTGAAATTACCGGTAAGCAGAAGGAAAATAGCCTGCTTTTTAATATCTTCCTTATAGCGTTCATAGCCCAGCTCACTTTTTTCTTTCTCACCGCCTTCGCCGATCAGTGTAAATCCTACATTGTCCTTCAGATTCTGCGCATTAAGACCGATATTATTCACCACGTTCTTCTCAATGGCAATTTCAAATTCTGGGGTGGCCATGTTAGTGAGCTCTCCCTTAATAACCAGATACATAAACAGAGGCACGTTCTGACGCACATTCTTCAGTTCAGGATAAGCATCACTGGGATATTCACTCAACTGCTTGTTAAAAGACATGGCGGCAGTAATGTCAAGTATCGCTTCGGTAGGTTTCCCGTTCCAGGTAATGCTGCTGCCTTTTAAGATGCTGAGACTCTTCTTGATTACAATGTAGGTCAGTTCATAAACACCCTCAACAATGTCATACCTGCCACTCATGTACATGTCTCCCTGCTCATTGATCCCCGTGGTAAGTACCCCTTTGCCTTTCACCCGGATATAATCTCCATTGAGCTCGTCAATAATGATATTCAGCTCTGACTTTTCATCCACTTCCACATTCAGACTCACCGGACTGGAAAATTTGACGGGCTTCTTCTTCGGTTTTTCTTCCTCTTTCTTTGCCTCCCCGGATTTATCCTTCATGTTCACAAATGTGATCACATTTTCCATTTCACTCCCCACTCCGGTATCATCCGGCAAAAGCATGGTAAGGCGGCTCCTTTCATCCACTTTTACATTCCCGTCCACAAAAAAGTTGTCATTAACGCCTTTGATTTTGATGTCAGCATTGACATACCCCATGCCGTAGAAATAATCGTTATCCGCCCGCACAGCATCGACAATCAGAAACTTATTGGCCCGCACCCTGAGGTCATAACTGAAATCAGGCAGGTTGTTCAGCCTCACCACACCGTCGACGGTCATTTTCTGACCTAATGAGTCGGTCACCGTAAAATTACTGAGATTGAGAGCCTTGTTTTCTATCTTAAGGGTTTGCCGGTCAACCCCCAGCCGGGCACCGATGGTGGAAACCCTGAATTTCACCTTTTCAAACGACAGATTTCCGATCACTTCGGGATGCTCAGCAGAACCTCTAAGACCCAAAAGCCCGGTCATCTGTCCTTCAGCTTTTGTGATATTTCCAAAAGTAAATGCCTCTATCGTTCTTGTACTGAGTTTGCGTATGTCAAGTACAATATCCAGGGGGCGGGTATTATTGAGGGTATAAATACCATTTACGCGAAGATCATTCCCCTCTCCGCTGAGTTCCGCACTGATCTGTATTTCGTCTGAATTTTTCTTGCCGGCAGAGGCCTCCAGTATGCCGAGCTTTATCCCGGTAAATTCCGCCCCATCAATTTTGAACTTCCCGGTAAACGCCGGAACTCCTTTCATGTAATCAGACAAGACCACATCCGCATCCAACAAGCCACCCATGTAAAGAGAATCCTGAAATACAGCGGTTCCGATCATCTTAAGATCTATATTTTCAGCCAGTACTTTAAGAGGCGCATCAGGCTCCCGGGAAATGCTGTTGATGCTCAGGTGCTGACCCGAGGATTTAAAATCTACTGATTCCGCATAAATTCCCTGCGGTGAATATTCGAGGAAACCATCGTTATCCACTTCCCATGCCACATAATTCAGTATCGCTCCGGTACGGGCAAAACCGATCCTTACTTTCCTGTTCTCGCTTCGCAGATTGCCCGCCAGCCCATGAATGTCTTTGCCCAGAGAGTCCTTGACAACAAACCTGAAATTAGCCACATTATCCTCCACTTCTCCGTCCAGTTGCGCTTTCCTGATCCTGAAAGAAGGGTTCATCAATTCATCTATGGTAGAATTATACGTCAGTTTCTCACCATCGCCCGCAATCCGGATACGGGCATTCGTAATCTTTATCGAATCATACAGCATAGAAGGAACCTCCATTCTGGCCAGCAAAGGTCTTTGCCTTCTGCCGCTGAATGAGGCTCTCAGGCTGATATCACTGAAACCCTGCAGACCGGGCACAAACACGGTCAGCACCGGATCATACTTTACTTTGGCCTCCAGGCGAAACGTCTTATCTTCATAGTTACCTGCTGGCTTATAATCGGGAAGCTCAAAATACTTATGTATTTCGTTCAATATCAGATCATATACCTCATCAAAGTCAAATTGCCCTGCAACCTGTGCATCAAGAAAACCGGTAACGATGCTGGCTTTTTGCACGCTGTCCTCATTTACCGCCTGTATTTCCAGTTGACTGACCGGATAACGTACATTGTCTTTGGTGATCACGATATCCTGTCCTTTGATCGTCGCCACAGGTTTTTTTACATTCAGATCACGGAGATCCAGCAGCAGTGCCCCACGGAGCTGGATGTCTTCCTCCAGCAGTTTCAGGGCGTTAAAATTAATATTCCTGATGTCTGTTTTTCCCTGCAGGGTTACAGCCTCTTTCGAGAAATCAACCAGGCCGTTCCATGAAAAATCGGCATTGGGATCCATCAGCTGCATTCTGGAGTCAAACTTCTGATTTTCAAGCTGCCCGTCAACTGTCAGATTCCTGTAGCTGTAACCCAGGATATCGGCCTCCGTAATTGTTCCTTTAAGCACAGCCCTTGCCGTTTTGGGATCAAAACCAGTCCCCTCTGCGTTGACATTCAGACTTATATAACCCAGGCTGTCATTCTTAAGGACATGGCCGATGTTCATTTTATCCAGAATAAGCACTCCATCATATGACTGCCCGCTTTCTGCCGCAATATTCTTCAGAAACGCTGTAATATGGGCTCTCCCCACATCTGAGGTCATTTCCATATCCGTTTCAAAGGCCTCCAGACGGCCCTTTGCCCAACCTGTAAAAGCATATTTTTCAGGAAGTCTGATAGTTTCAGGTATAGTTTCAGCAGGAAGTACATTTGTTATTGCTCCTGTATTACCCGACAGCCTGGTCAGTTTCAGGTCAAAAAACATATTCCCCGGGTCGGTGGCATTCTTTAGCTGTCCGTGAAGTTCCAGATGCGTATCTCCAAGTCCTTTCACCGTCAGATCTTTTATATTCAGGTCATCTACTTTACCTTCTGCCTGTCCGTGAACACTGAACGATTCTTTTTGCAGCCTGGAGAAATATTCATTCTTCCCGAGATCGGGTAAAAAATACAGGATATCGGCCATACCGATCCTGCTGTTTTCAAGGGCCAGTTTTATCCCTGTTTGCCCCGGTTTATCAGATACGCGATCCAGAGATTCATAGGAAAGTAATGCTTCTTTGGCGATGACAGAATTACCCGACTGCAGGTAAAGATCACGTATCCCGGCCTCTTTAGGACTGAAGAAAAGGTTTCCCCTGAATGTTTTTATTTCAAAACCGCTTTTTTCATTGAATCCGATCTGCTTTACCTCAACCTCTGCTCTGTCTTCCAGATACTGCAACGACGGAATACTGAAATCGAGATGAGCAAAATCAAGATCCGCAAAATTCATCCCCTGCGAAGGTTTAAAAGTAGCTTTGTCACGATACGCCACCCTGTCTGCCTTTAAAATGAGATCTTCCAGTATATACCGGTTATCACGAAGATTAAATTCTTTGGTTTCCCATGACAACTCCTCTGCCTTGCCATTTGTCGCAATACCCGGTGCACCGTATTGTATCTGCCAGGCTACATCTCTGAGCCGCACATCTCCTAATCTGAAATCAACTGTTTCGCCGCTATCTGTAGTATCGGCCTGTTGTGCTCCGATGTCTCCCCTGGCCACCAGCCCCTCCAGCGTAAGCGCTTTCAGGTGGTACATCCCTTTCTCGGGATCAAGCTTATCGAATCCCGTTTTTCCGGATTTCAGCGACAACGCGGCATCCATGGCGGAGGGTTCATCCTTAAACCGGATTCTGATGTCCCGCAGATCGATATTTTTCAGATCAAACGTTAATGATTGTCCGGAAGTATCTTCAGCGGCTGCCGGCCCGGAAGCGAAAGCATTCAGGATAAACTGGTAATTGAAATCCTGCTGGTCACTTTTGCGGTAAATATTGGCATAAGTACCCTTCAGGTCAGCATTATTGATTTTTACCCTGCCGTCAAGCAGCGCCAGCATATCCAGATCTACTTTGAGTTGTCTGGCATACAAAAGAGTGTCACCCTGAAGATCCTGCACAAAAAAATCGGTCAGACCGATCCAGTCCGGCACACTATAGGAGATTTTACCCTCAATACGGGTATTAAGTTTCTTCCCAAGGAAAGAAAAAACCTTGTAGCTGAGATAATTCTGACCCGTACCGGTGTTGAAAAACCATAAAAGTCCACCGAAGAGCAGCACTAATCCCAATAAGAAGAATAGAACCCACCGGAGGACTTTTTTCATATGATGTATGTATTGTTTAGTGTCTGAGACATCCACGGGAATCTGTCAAAAAATATACCATTTTCTGACAGGCCGGCTCAAATACCGCATATTAAGTTTATTTGACAAACATAGCCGCAGGAATTTCAGAATTGAAAATCCACTCGGTTGTCACATTGGTCTTCTTTTTGTCCTTACTGTTGATGTAAACAGAAACCGAAGGATACTTAATACCGTTCTTCGCGGTAGAATACGTGGTATGATCAGTAGTGTGAGTAACCCCTCCCTCAATAAGCACTTCCCGGTTCAAAAGACCCGTAGTTTTGTCGAAATAATATTCTCTTTTAGTGTCTCCTTTGGTTAGGGTGATGAGATTAACAACCTTGCCTTCTACCGTCTTTTCTCCACCCGAAATAGCGGTGAAGCCTTTTTCAGCATAGTTAACGAACGGAAGCAACCCCTCTTTGATCTCATCAAGCAGTTCATCACGTTCCTTATCACTGAGGTCTTTGGTCGTGTAGGTAACAGCTTTGTCCCTGCTCCCCATAGGTATTTTCAGCCAGCCGGAATTTCCGTTGGCCACATAAAAGAAATCTCTCTGAAGAATGGTCTTCTTTCTCGAAAGTTTCTTCTCCTTGGCTTCCACAGTAAGTTCTTCATCATAGTCTGTAGCGGCATTGGCTTTAAAAGACTTCTTTACTACATAACTGTTCATGTCCTTCCATTTATCCGCACCACCTGTGGCCTCCAGATATTTATCTATGATCGCGTCTGTGGTCTGAGCCATACTTTGATTTCCTGCAAAAAGAGCCGTGAAAATGACAACCCAGAAAGCTTTAAAATTTCTCATGTGATTTATTTGGTTTTATACTACAAATTAACATCATAACCGCATACAAGCGTAAAATATTTATGTTTTTAACGAAACATTAACTTGCCTATTGCCTCTTGGGGCCGGTCTGATATGGGTCATAAAAAATTGTTCCGGGAATAATGCGGGACATTCATGATCTGAAGGAGATGGTAAAAGGCCTTTTGAAATCCGGATTTTTGTTTAATTTTAAGATGCAAAACCTAAAAACACTAAAACCTGTAAACACTATGAAAAAAATCGCTATCGGCTCCCTTGTGGGTGGCATCATCGTCTTTTTCTGGCAGTTTCTTTCCTGGGCATTGTTTGAACTGCACCGTCCCATGCAGGAGTACACTCCTAAACAGGCTGAAATACTTGAATTTCTCGACAAAAACCTGGAAGAAGGCTTTTATTACCTGCCCACCCTTCCCAAAGGCTCCACTCCTGAACAATACGAAACATTCATGAAGGAATGCGAGGGAAAACCCTGGGCTCAGATCTACTTTCACAAAAGCCTGGACATGTCTATGGGGCTGAGCATGGCCAGGGGCCTCATTGCAGATATTCTGGCCGTGGCATTTCTGACCTGGATATTGCTCAAAATGGGGAATGCAAGCTTTCGCACTATTCTTATCAGCAGTATTGGTGTGGGCCTCATCAGTTTCCTGACTGTGATCTACACACAGTCCATCTGGTTTCAGCATAAGGTGCTGATCGACCTTCTGGATGCCATAGTGCAATGGGGCCTGACCGGCCTCTGGCTGGGATGGTGGTTACGGAAATGATCTTTCTTATAACAAACAGAGGCTGACCTTCACCGGCCAGCCTCTGTCATTATATTCTCCCTCTGATGTTGAATTAACCCAGAAAAGGGTATTTGTAATCAGTAGGCGACACAAACGTCTCCTTGATGGTACGGGCATTCACCCACCTGAGCAAATTCAGTTTAGATCCTGCTTTATCATTGGTACCTGAGGCTCTCGCTCCTCCGAAAGGCTGCTGCCCTACTACCGCCCCGGTAGGCTTATCATTGATATAGAAGTTACCCGCCGCGTCTACCAGCTTTCTGAGCGCAAGGTCTGCCGCATACCGATCTTTCGAAAATACTGCCCCCGTAAGCGCGTAAGGAGAGGTAGTGTTTATAAGCTCCAGTACAGCGTCATACTGATCTGCTTCATAGACATATACCGTCAGAACAGGGCCAAAAATCTCCTCACACATCGTACGGTAATGAGGATCGGTAGTCTGAAGTACTGTCGGCTCTATAAAATACCCTGTCGTTTTATCAGCGTTTCCTCCTGCAACAACAGTCACCTTATCACTGGCTTTCGCTTCAGTAATGAAAGCAGCTATCTTGTCAAAAGCTCTCTCATCAATCACCGCATTGACAAAATTAGAAAAATCTTCGGTTGGCCCCATTTTGATTTCTGCCAGGTCGCGTACCATCAGACTCTTTACCTCCTCCCAGAGATTTGAAGGAATATAGGCCCTTGAAGCGGCTGAACATTTCTGCCCCTGGTATTCAAAAGCACCCCTTACCAGCCCTGTTGCCACAGCCCCGGCATCAGCAGAAGAATGGGCAAGAACAAAGTCTTTCCCGCCTGTCTCCCCTACAATTCTGGGGTATGATTTATAACGGTGAATATTCTCGCCAATCGTTTTCCAGATCGCCTGAAATACCGCCGTACTTCCCGTAAAGTGTATTCCGGCAAAATCAGGGTGTCTGAAAATAACTTCTCCGGCTACCGGGCCGTCTACATAAACCAGATTGATTACTCCGTCAGGCAGGCCTGCCTCTCTCAATACTTCCATAATGACCTGAGCAGAATAAATCTGGGTATAAGCGGGCTTCCAGACCACCACATTTCCCATCAAGGCAGCGCTTGCAGGAAGATTGCCTGCAATAGCAGTAAAATTAAAAGGAGTTAGCGCAAACACAAACCCTTCCAGCGGACGATACTCCAGCCTGTTCCACATCCCTTTGGAAGAAGCCGGCTGTTCCGCATAGATTTCCTGAAGGAAAGCTACATTGAAACGCAGAAAGTCAATCAGCTCGCAAGCAGAATCGATTTCAGCCTGATAGGCATTTTTGGATTGCCCCAGCATGGTGGCAGCATTGATCCTGGCCCGGTAGGGGCCTGCCAGCAGATCAGCGGCCTTCAGAAACACAGTAGCTCTCTGGTCCCAGGAAAGCGCCGCCCAGGCGCTTCGCGCCTGCAATGCAGCCGCAATAGCTGCCTCTACATGAGAAGCATCTCCTTCTGAAGCATAACCCAGCACGTGCCTGTGATCGTGTGGAGGAGATAATTTTATTTTCTGTTGGGTAAATACCTGCTGATCCCCGATATACATCGGGATTTCTGCCTGTATGCCTCTTGCTGCCGTAAGGGCCTGCTGAAGCGCAGTACGCTCGGGAGTTCCCGGAGCATAAGACAAGACGGGTTCATTAACAGGCTCCGGAACATTGAAAAATGCGTTATGCATAGGATGATGAAGAATTTAAATGATGATGCAATTTCAAAAAAAACCGCCACAACGTCAAACCTTTCGGCTGCCCCACTCACAGAAAGCGTCTCATCAGGCCGGGCTCCGGAAGCATACAGGCTTCCTGCCGGCCGAAAAGCCGGTACCGGTTCGCCGAAATCAGGCGGTAAAAGGCGTCTCTTATAAATCGTGGTAAAAAGCGAAAAACCCGAAGCCAGGCAAAACCGGGCAGATACCCGGCAATTTCCAGTACGGCATCTGACTTGAGATACACCCTGTTGTTATGCAAAAACACCATAGTATCAAACTCATGAGGCGGCAGGCTAAACCGCTGCAGGACAGACTGCCCGAAACCCGACTGAAGGGAGGCAAACCTGAGCACCCCGGCCTTATCATGGCGGATGATAAAACCAACCGCCCCGTTGCACAGGTTACAAACACCGTCAAACAATACAACAGGCTCTTCCATACTCATTTTACTCTCTCTTAAAACAACAAACAGGATGAAAATAGCATTCCATTTTCATCCTGTTTATTACCGTTGTCAGAAATACTGTCAGAAAAGTTTTTCCCAGGGCAGCCTGCTGAGGATCAGGATCAGAGCAAGACCAAAGAACACCATGGTAGACTTGAATTTCTTACCATTGCCGATGGCTTTTTTCGACTTTGCGTTTCCGATGGTAACCAGCACCACCGCGATGATATTGGTAGTCGGGTGCTCAATAACGGCCTTACGAAGTACAGCATCTTTCATGGTAAAAGACATATCGGCAAAAGCCGTCTGAGCTAGTGGTGAAACCACCAGCAGAATCACACCCAATAGAAACATCGTATGGGTAGAGATCAGTGCAAAGAGGTTTACCTTACGATGCTTGTCTTCAAAAAGCTTTTCGGATGAAGAGCCGATAATGCCGTTAATGGTGGCAAAAGCCAGAAAAAACAGGGCCGCAAAAGCCAGGTAATGATGTATTGAAAGGATAACGTTGTACATAAAACTTAATCGTTTTCTGGAATTGATACCCAAATCTACGCTTTAAAATCCGAATATCACAAAATAAAGGCCGAATGCCCGCGTCTGGCCTTATATTTAAACTCATTCTACATTTACCGTAAGACATACCTCATACCCAGAAACCCTCTGATGCCCTGCTGCGAAGCATAGACATAGGAAGGATCAAAAGTAAGACGATAGGGGTTCTCGGGAGTGGCCAGCACCTGCCCTGAGGCATCGTAACTTACCAGCTTGTCAAACGGATCGTGCGCCCTGGCAATAAGAAAGGGCAGGTTTTTAGCCGGCGAGAAATTGAGCAGATTTTTGACGCCGCCGTACATCTCGAAGCCTTTCGCCGATTTGTAGGTCAGCTGCAGGTTCTGAACCGACCATACCGGTGAATGTGCAGGACGCGGATCTTCAGGACTCAGCAACGGAAGCAGCATAGATCCGGAAAGGTTACCGGTGTAGTCCAGACTTAGTCCTGTATTCGGTACGTCATAAGAGATGGTCCATGTCCCTGTGATCCGTTCTGTAAGGAGTTGCCTGCTTCTGACACCGGCAGAAACTTTGGAAACATCCATCAGAGTGGCGCCTGCAAGAATCTTCAGGCCGGCATCCAGTACCAGATCCACATTCAGGCTCACACCTTTCGAAACGGCGTATCCATTAAGGTTTCTGTAGATAATTTTATTAGGATCAGTGGTGTAATCCGGCAGGATCTGATTGCTGAAGTAAGTATAAAAAGCCGTACCATCCAGGCTGAGAAATCCTCTCGAAAGGATGATCTTCCTTACATAATTGAGGTTGGCATTCCAACTTTGCTCCGGTTTCAGTTCCCCTACAATTTCCACCTTCCGGGCACCTGTAAGGGCTGCATGATCTTCCGTAAAGAGATTTACCACGCGGTATCCCCTGCCGGCATTGAGCCTCAGCACATCCATTTGGCGGTCTGTGTTAAATTTGTAAGAAAACCTGGGCGTCAGAATGCTGCCATGGACAGAGTTATAATCATATCTCAGCCCTCCCAGAAGCTTGTGGTGTTCGCTGACTTCCCATTCATCCTGTACAAAAATACCTGGCAAAAAAATCCTGTCCGGTTTGTTCTTCAGACCATCAGGGCCGGATGTCGCCGGAGTGTTGTCATCGTAATAGGTATAACGAAAAGGCATCCCCGCCAGAAGACTGTGCCTGCCAGCCATCTTATCGTAGGTAAACTGACCAAAAGCAACCTGTTGCCTGGCCATATAGGCCACCAGGCCGTAATAAGAATCCTGGTCATGGTAATTATAAGAATACTGAAACAGCAGCCTGTCTTTTACCGGAAGCTGGTAGGTACCGGTCAGCTCAAATCTTTTGGTATAAATGCTTTCACCATAGACTTCATCTTTACCCCTGTCTGCAGGTGTCCAGTTCATCTGCCCTCCCCAGCGGTCTTCGTAAAACCATCTGGCGGCCACACTCGACAGTCTGCCGGAGGCCCTTTTGAAATTCCATTTATTAAACAAAGACACTCGCTTCTGCAGCGTCAGGTCTGTAAAGCCGTCTCCGTTTTTATCGATGGGGTGATCATACCCGAAATAACTGACCCCTGCCAGAGCATTAGCTCCCTTTGTCTTAAACCTGACCCCGATATCGGCATTCAGCTCTCTCCATGAAGTGGTGAAAACATCCGCCGACACTGCCGGTGCTTTGTCAGGGTTTTTGGTAATGATATTGACCAGGCCACCTACAGCCTCTGAACCATAAAGGGACGAAGCCGGTCCTTTGACCACTTCTACCCTTTCAATCAGGCTGTTGGGAATCCCTGAAAGGCCATAAACCGTAGCAAGGGAAGAAACAATCGGCATGCCATCAATCAATACCATCGTATATGGCCCCTCCAGTCCGTTGATATGAATATCTCCTGTGCTGCAGATATTACAGTTCAGCTGAGGCCTTACCCCGTTAACATTCTGCAGCGCATCAAAAATACTGGGCACCGGGTTTTTCATCAGAAACTTCGGCGTAATAATGTCCACCGGTACCGGACTGTCCAGCTTGCTCATCTCCTTCATTGTTCCGGTTACCACCACTTCCTTCATTTCCAGGGTCTCCTGTTCAAGCATGATCTGAATGACCGAATCAGCAGGAAGACTGACCTTCTGTATGACGGTCTTCATAGCCACAGAAGAAATCTTAAGGGTATATTCTCCGGGGCCAAGTCCGCCAAGACTAAAAAGCCCTTCCCCATCCGTCGTCACCCCTTTCTTCAGTGCGGGCAAAAACACCGTCGCCCCTGGCAGGGGTTGCCGGTCATTAGCAGAACTTACTTTCCCTTTCAGACTCAACTGCCCTATCAGATTGTGCGTTACAAAAAGTAAAAAAACAGTAATATTTATTTTCATCTGGCTGTATTTAATATAAGCTTAATATATTTTTAGACAAATCTAAATATTACAAAGCAATTAACCTAAAGTGATGCTGAAAATAAATTAAGATTTCCAAAAAATAATTTTAAGGCAAGCAAAAAAAACGCTTAAAGAGGCTTTTTTGAACAAATATACAATAAATGCAACATTGTTGCATTTATTGTATTAACTTTATTAGTTTGAAAAATCTGAAGCGGCAATCTCAGCAAACAGGATTTATTTTTCAGGTTTTGTGTTGTATAATAAAGTCACAGAATATCATGGCAAAACCAGTTACCCTTCTTACCGGATTTTTAGGAGCCGGCAAAACCACCCTGCTCAACAGCATATTGAAAGCGAAACCGGAAGTCCGCTTTGCAATTATCGAAAATGAATTCGGGGAAGAGGGAATTGACGGTGAGCTTGTCATGAGGGCGGAAGATGACATTATTGAAATGAACAACGGATGCCTCTGCTGTACGCTTAACGACAACCTGTTTGAGATTCTGAATGAACTGCACGAAAGGCAGGATAGCTTTGACGAACTCATCATCGAAACCACGGGAATCGCAGATCCTGCCGGGGTAGTATCTCCTTTTTATGATTACCCTGAAATCAGAGCGGCTTTTCCGGTCAAAAGAGTTATCTGCCTTGCAGACGCCCAGCTGATAGAAGATCAGTTGGAAGAAACGGAGGAGGCCATCAGGCAGATTGCGTTCAGTGACATTATCCTGATCAACAAAACGGATAAAGTAGATCCCGATTACCTGCCCCGGCTTGAACAACTGCTTACGGGCATCAACCCCTTTGCGAAAGTCTTCACCGGGCATCAGAATTCATTGCCGGTTGAAAGCATTTTCGGAACGGAGAGGGATCAGGATTTTAAATCCGGGAAAACGACCTGCTCACACGGGCATGAACACGGCAGCTGCCCCCATCCGCATCATGAAGAGGAAAAACACCACCACCGCCACGGTGATATTGTATCTTTGAGTTTCAGGTTCAGTGAACCTTTTGACGATAAGGAACTTCACTACAGACTTCTCGGCTTTCTTGTCTTTCAGGCCCGGGGAGTCTATCGTGTCAAAGGCATCATTAATGCTGCCGGGGTGAATCACAGACTGATTGTCCAGTCTGTGGGCCAAAGCCTGTCTATTACCGGAGGTGCCCCGTGGGGTGAAAAGGAAGAAAGAACCAGCCGGATGGTTTTCATCGGTAAACTGCTCAAACCAGAGGGCTTTGAGCAACTGTTGAAAAGCTGCCTGGCCAGAGCAACCGCAGAAGAAAAACTGCCATGAAGCTGCTCAATAAACTCCTGTCTGCGCTGCTGATCACACTGGTGAGGGTCTACCAGTACGGTATTTCACCTTACCTGCCCAATGCCTGCCGCTATCAGCCTACCTGCTCCCAATACATGATCGACAGCATCAGGGAATGGGGCGTTTTTAAAGGAACCTGGCTCGGACTGAAAAGGATTTCGAGGTGTCATCCCTGGGGAGGACATGGCTATGATCCCGTCCCCAAAAAACACTCCTGTAACGACCAACATTAACCTTTCATTTCGTCCATCACTTTCTGGAGAATACCAACCACCTTCTCCGTCTGCTCCCGGCTGGGTGTGGTATCCCAGTTACCTACTATGCCGTTACTTCCGAGATAGATACCGTCTTTTCTGGATACAAAATTAGCCCCGCGCGTTACAAGTTTGTACTGAAGTTCGGACTGCGGAATCAGACAGGAAAGCTGACCGGAAACCGGGGTGAGTTCTTCATCATTGAAGACATGTTTGGCGCCCAGCCCCATGCAGTTAACCACAACTTTTTCCGGAAGTGCGTCAATATCCTCCGGCTTTTTGATCTCCATTATTTTGATTTTTCCGCCGTACATCACAAAGTCATTCAGATGATGACGAAGATAAGTAGGTATATTAAAAATCAGATTTGATCTTCTGGTAACATACTCCGCATTAAAGGGATGTTCTTTTTTACTGAGCCTGACACTTTCAGGAATGAGCCCGTCGAGGTGATAGACTTCTCCTCCCGAAGCGCCTGAAGCCACCGGTGCCTGCGGAAAAACACCGTACTCTTCCACCCACGAAGCGATATCGTTCATCCCAAGCAGAAACTGGAACCTTCTGAAAGAAAAACGGGTAGCCTCTTCCCAGACCTGCTGGAATTCAGGCCTGGCCACTTTCGGGTCACAAACCCTGGAAGCAGGCGACCAGGTACCTGTTGCCAGATTGCTGGTAACATTGGGCGGCAGATCTTTGGTATAAATCGTTACCTCACAGCCACTCTCCTGTAAGAGAATCGCCGTAGCAATGCCAACCGTACCGCAGCCCAGCATGGCTACCTTCTTTTCTTTTGTAGCCAACACCATTTGCCGGGCCATATTTCCTGTACCCCAGGACAGCGACCAGCCGCTTCCTCCATGTCCGTAGTTGTGAACAATGGTTTTACTTCCCAGTTGCTCTGTCTCAATACGCGGACCGGATGGCCGGAACGGGCGGAGTCCTACGGTCTCCTTGACGATCCTATCCATAGAAAGTCTCAGTTTCGGGATCTGATGATACCCCTTGCTGATATGGAATTTTTTGTCCGCATAGGCACTGGATGATGGCGCGATACAGGAAGTGACGAGACCTGAGCTCAGGGCAACACTCCCCAGGCCGGCCTTCTGAAAGAAGTCTCTGCGATTCATAATTTTCTTTGGTAAAACAGGTGATGACCCCTGAAACTAAGCAAGAAACCCCTTGTTTCCAAATTATATATTGACTATGTTTAAGAAATTAAAATTCTATTTGAACTTTAATATTTTTACCCAATTTTTTAAAGGTATTGTACCAAATAAGCCAAAGAAATGAAAAGAATTACATTATTGCTTCTGCTGCTTACTGCCGGCCGTTCACTGGCCCAGACTGTTGAATTTTACGGGTCTCCTTCCTCTATTATTTCTTCCGGAGCGATCATCCCGGAAGGCAAAAAAATGTTATGGACCAGCGGAATTGTGGCGGGCGTTGCTGACAGCACTGCTGCGGAGGGTTCTCCGGCCCGGTTTGGAGATACCAAAACCCAGGCCCTGAACATTCTCAATAATCTACAAAAGACCCTGAAGTCGAAGGGGCTCAGTTTTAAAGAGGTACTGATGCTGAGAGTGTATGTTGCACCTGACAGGAACGGCAAACATGACTATAAAGGATGGAACGAGGCCTATCTTCAATTCTTCGGCACAAAAGATAATCCTGTAAAACCCATCCGGTCGACCATCGGGATCGCCGGGCTGGTAGCGGCTGACAAATTCATTGAAATAGAACTGGTGGCCGTTTACCCCTGAAAAACAGAAAAGCGACCCCGGGGTCGCTTTTCATCAGTTTATGCTGGTTTCTTTTTCGAGATTGAAGAGATCATTAAGCACATCAATCAGTGTCTCGGCTTCGCCCCGTTTACAGGCAGCTTTCAGCTGCAAGACCGGAAGCTTAATGATTTTCTGCATCATACTGCTGGTGATCTTATCTATTTTCTGAATCTCTTCTTCACTGAGTGACTTCAGGTGCCTTGACACTTCTTCTTTCCGGATCTGCTCAAGAGCATTTTTCAGTTTCTGTATAGTCGGTGAAACGATCATTTCCCGGCTCCAGTCTTCAAGCTCAGTCACCATTTCTCCGATGATGGTTTTAACATCCGGAATGGCCGCTTTTCTTTTCTCTACTGCCTGATCAGCCCGCTGCTGTATCTCATCCAGATCATATACCACTACACCCGAAAGGGTCTCCAGTTCCGGCTGTATGCTGCGTGGCACCGACAGATCCAGAAGATACGTAATATTTTTACGGCCGGCAGCCTTAAAATTCTCTATATTAATGACCGGACTTTCGGCTCTTACAGATGAAATAACAATATCAAATGCTGCCAGCTGTTCTTCAAAGTGCTCATAATCGAGTACTTCAAAACCCAACTCCCCGGCAAGGTGCTCCGCCTTGCTGCGGGTCCTGTTTGAAAGGGTAATTTCTTTGTATCCTTTGTCAGCCAGTGTACGGCACACATCTTCTCCGATTTCACCGAGTCCCAAAACCAGGATTTTCGGCGAGTGGATCAGGGGCAGAAACCCTTCCATAAGCTCTACGGCAGCATAAGATGTAGATGCCGCACCGTCTCTGAAAGCTGTTTCCTGAACTATTCTTTTGTTCGCAAAAAATATCGTGTGCATGACCCTGTGCAAAAAAGGCCCGGCCATCTGCATGTCGGCAGACCACTGATAGGCATGCTTTACCTGATTCGGAATCTGGAGGTCTCCGATTACCTGAGAATGCAAACCCAGCGCTACCTCAAACATGTAACTGATAACAGCGTTCTCTTCGGACAATTGCTCAAAATAAGGAACAACGTCACGTACCGGAACGCCCTTATGAGCAGCCAGAAGGCTGATGATCTTTTCCGGATCAGCCTGCTCAGAACGGTAATAAATCTCGGTACGGTTGCAGGTAGAGAGAATCAGGGATTCCGGAATATCGAAAACGTCCCTTAACTTCAAATAAAATGATTTGGTCTCTTCCTCGTTTAAAGCGATAAGCTCTCTGATGGCCAGAGGTGCATTAACATGTGATATCGACAGAGCCCTAAAACTACCTTCCATTTCCCGAATTAAAAAATTTATGCAAAAATACACCCGGAGGGCTATATATTTGTTATGACATTTGACAGTTTTTTGGAATTTAGAAAGCTTCTAAATAGATTTTCCGCCTCCTTAAAAACCTTATATACTATTGAATATCAGCCATTTAAATAAAAATGTCTGATTTGTAAATTTTGTCTTATGAACAAACGCAAAGTATTCATTAATATTTATGAACAACTATCCGTAACCCGCATCATTCTCATTGTTGTACTGATGTTATTCGGCGGAGGAATACTGTATTACTTCAAACAACTGGGTGAATCTCTCGAAGAAAGGGAAGAAAAATATGCCACCCTTTACGCCGAAAGCATCCGTTTTTTCATCGAGGAAAGCATAGACAGTTCATGCGACCTGACTTTTATCCAGGAAGTGATCGAAGCCAATGAGACCGTTCCCACCATTCTCGTTTCCGGGGGGCAACCGATCGCCTACCGGAATATCAAGGAGCTGGAAGATTCCTCCCGGAAATGGAAGCCCGGTGAAAAAGAAAAGTTTCTTTACATCACCATCGCCGCCATGTCAGAAGAACACGTCCCCATACAGTTTGGTTCAGGCAATCAGACAGCCTATGTCTATTACAGTAACTCTATCATCGTCAAACAACTGCGGTATTTTCCTCATCTCCTGCTGAGTACTTTCCTGGTTTTTGGGTTGCTTGCCTTTATCGCGTATTCTTCGTCCAGAAAAGCAGAACAAAACAGGGTCTGGGTGGGCCTGGCCAAGGAAACCGCCCACCAGCTGGGCACTCCGATCTCCGGGCTCATGGCCTGGATAGAGGTGCTCCGGGCCAATCCTGATTTTGACCAGAGTGTCGGGGATGAAATGGACAAAGATCTGCATCGCCTGGAAACCATCACCACGCGTTTCTCCAACATTGGCTCTGTTCCTGCGATGAAAGACGAAAATGTAGCGGAAATTGTCGAGCAAACCATAGAATACCTCAAAAGACGGATTTCAACGAAAGTCCACTGGGAGTTTCAAAACCATCTGACGAGGGTATATCTGAAAAAAGTCAACCGCCCGCTGATTGAGTGGGTCATTGAAAACCTCTGTAAAAATGCCGTGGATGCCATGACAGGAAAAGGCGGACTGACCATCGAAATCCATCCTACTTCCAGAGGACAGATCACCATTGACATTTCTGATACCGGAAAAGGAATCAGCAAGATGAACCAGAGGAAGGTTTTTAAAGCTGGCTTTACAACCAAAAACCGGGGCTGGGGGCTGGGTCTTACGCTGGCCAAAAGGATCGTTGAAACGTATCATGGCGGACAACTTTTTATTAAGGAAAGTGCCATAGGCAAGGGTACAAAATTCAGGATCATTCTTTAATCACTGACCATTCTTTTATGCGCCTCATATTATTTCTTTGTTCTTTTTTTGTTTTTGGAACGTGCCTGGCCCAGAAAGATGCAGGCCTTAAGGTGATCCAGGGAACTGCGCAGGGTACTACCTTCAGTATCAGCTACAGGGATTCACTCCGGCGCGACTTTACCGGTGAAATCGACAGTCTTTTCAGGATGGTTGACCAGTCCATGTCACTGTGGGTCAAGAACTCACTCATCAGCCGGATCAACAGAAATGAGTCTTATGACAACCTCGACCCTCACTTTATCAGGGTTTTTGACAGGGCTCTGGAGATTTCCCGGATGACCGGGGGCTATTTCGACATCACCGTAGGTCCTCTGGTTCAGGCCTGGGGCTTCGGAGCCCGGAAAAACGTGGTTCATCCGGATCAAAAGCAGGTTGACAGCCTTAAAGTTTTTACGGGCTACCGGAAGGTAAGTCGTCAGGGCAACCGCATCACTAAAAAATTTCCGCAAATGGAGATCGACTTTAATGCCATTGCTCAGGGGTATACTGTTGACCTGATGGGAGAATTTCTCAGTTCAGGAGGCATTGATAACTGGCTGGTAGAAGTGGGCGGAGAGGTCAGAGCCCATGGTAAAAGCCCTTCCGGCCGGGCATGGAGAGTAGGCCTTGAAAAACCGGATCCGTCAGGAGAATCAGAAAACGGGATACAGGCCGTCGCAGCCCTGGACCATATGGCGCTCGGAACGTCAGGCAGCTATCGAAAATTCTTTGAAAAAGACGGCAAAAAATATTCCCACTCTATTGATCCTTACCGTGGGAAACCGGTCAGCCACTCTGTACTGAGCATTACTGTGCTGGCAGGAGACTGTATGACTGCCGATGCCCTTGCCAAGGCCTTTCTGGTAACAGGTCTCAGGAAAGCCAAAAAAATGGCACGCAGGACCGGTACTGATTTTTTCGCCATCTATGAAAAAGGCGGGGGAATGGCCACCTATGCCACAAAAGGGTTCCGCAGGATCATCGTAGAATAATCATGAAGGGATGACTTCCCCGAATTTGTACAGAATACCGTTCGGATCCTTGAGATAAAACTCCCGGATACCCCAAGGTCTCATTTGCAGAGGAATAACGACGTAAGGGCTTCCCTCATAACGCCGGTATAGTGTGTCAATATCGTTTACCCTCAGATAAACGCTGGAGTTCTCAGGAAGACTGCTGTCTTCACACAACCAGAAATGCACCTCGGCCTCCTCAATAAAATAAATCAGAAAGCCGGGGTATTCCGCATGAAGCCGGGCGCCCAGGATGTTTTCACAAAAATCACGGGTTTTACCCAGGTCTGTGACGGGAAGTTCGGGCACTAAAGCATTGACAATCATAGGCAAAAAAATTGAGGAGTAAAGAACTTACTCCCCAATATGAACAGAAAATTAACCTTATTACAAATTTCCGACAATATTTCTCCAGCCTTCCAGTTCGGGATTACCCGGTTTGCGCTTACCAAATATCTGTGCAATCTGCTGGTTTTCTGCATCAAACAACTCGATACTCGTGACAATACCATCAGCCGTGGGCTTCTTCACGATCCACGCTGAGGCGATATGATCTTCTCTGAGGTGCATGTTAAATTTAGGGTCAAGCACATTGTACCACGGGCCCATCTGCACCAGCTTATTAACTTCTCCGGTATGGATCTGAATACACCCGCGGCTACCAACAAATACCATGATGGGCAGATTTTGTTCCGAAGCTTTTTCAAAAGCAGCCTTCACCTGATCTGTCGAAACCTGATAGGCATATCCTTCAGGAGCCAGACGGAGCGCCTGAACACGGGCAGCTTTAAATTTCCTGAGGAAAGGGAAGAAATCGTGGGTATCCTGCAAAGCCAGCCACTCTTTACGAAAGTTCTCCACATCGATTTCGTCATCCGAAAGCTCCTGTGGGGACGCTGCTACTGCTTCGGTAACCAGCTCCGTACCCTGATCTTCACTTTTATACTTCTCAACGATCTCGTCGTAAGCTTCAACGTTGCTTGTTTCCTGAAGGAATATTTTATGAACGGCTTCTCCGTCCTGCCCGAAGAACTGAAGGCTTTTATTTTTCCCGTCACTAACGGCAAAACCGAACTTCCAGTTCATCATAAACAAACGCAGATCGATGTCTTCCCCCAGAACAAGTCCGACATGACCATTGAAGGAAACATTTATATATTCTCCTTTCCGCTCATGCACGCAGCTTTCGTTTCTCGTCAGGGCCATCACATAGCCCAGCTTCGGCACATCCTTCAACAATTCCTTGAAGTCGCCAGACAGCCTTGTAACGCCATCGCCTGCGCTGGCCGCCAGCAATCCGGCCTCTGAAACGCCCAATTGCCTGGCAGCGTCACGTATCCTTACCTTAGGATTTTCTATCTTGAACTGCTCGTAGCGTTCCTTTAAACTGACAAGTGTTGCTTCCATGAAACTCTAGATTTTGATATTGGTTCTTTACAATGAATTAAAAAGGGACATTCGGCCCCGGCAGGATGCACGAGGTCCATCGATATATTAAATGCTTCCCTGATATTTGATGATGATAATACCTGAAGCGGCTCTCCGAAGCTAAGCGCCTCGCCGTCTTTCAGAAGAAGAACTTTGCCGGCATACTGGATGGTCTGGTTCAGGTCATGCAATATGGCTATCACACAAAGGCCACGGGCTGCCAGCCCGGCTGCCAGCTCCAGCAACTGATGCTGATGATACAGGTCAAGGCTTGTGGTGGGTTCATCCAGCAAAAGATACTTTTGCCCGGAAATCTCCTGTTTTTCATTCAGGATGTCCTGATGCTCGAGCAGCTGACACATAACCCTCGCCAGCTGTACACGCTGCTGTTCACCTCCCGAAAGCGTCATATATACCCTTCCTGCCAGGTGAGTTATATCTGTTTTTTCCATCACGTATTCAATCACCTCGTGATCATGGGGTGTTGGACGGCCTTCAAAATGAGGGTATCTCCCCATCATGACCAGGTCCGCTACGTTGAAGTTAAAAGAGATATTATTCTGCTGTGTCAGCACCGCCCTCCGGCGGGACAATTGCCTGTCTGTATAGCTACCAAGCGGCTGCCCGGCAAAAATCACCTCCCCGCTGTCAGGGCGAAGTTCACGGCTCAGCATTTTCAGCAAAGTCGACTTCCCGGCCCCATTAGCCCCGGCAATGGCCATAAACTCACCTTTGCCGGCATTAAGAGAAATATCATTGAGCAGTGCCTTCTTCCCGATCCGGTAATGTATGTGACGGACTTCTATCATGATAATTCGTTTTTTCGGTTTTTGATCAGCAGCCAGATAAAAAACGGCGTACCGACCAGTGCGGTAACAATTCCGATAGGCAGTTCGGCCGGTGCAACGATTGTTCTGGAAACCAGATCAGCAAGCGTCAGCACGATAGCGCCCAGCAAAGCAGAGGCCGGCAAAACAAGGCGGTGATCCGCCCCGGCAAAAAGGCGGATAATATGAGGTATGATAAGCCCCACAAAACCTATAGAGCCGCAAAGCGCTACAGAAACACCCACACCCAGTGTAGTCAGAATGATAACCTTGTTTTTCAACCGCTGGGGGTTAACACCAAGGTGCCTGGCCTGGCTTTCTCCCAGAGCAAAGGCATTCAGCGCCTTCCCTAAGCCGGGGATCAGCAGAACAGGAATAAGACAAACCGGACCTGCAACCTTTAAGGCATCCCATGTCGCCCCCCCAAGACTCCCCAGGTTCCAGAACTGTATGGTTCTGACCTGAGCATCATTGGCCATGTAGGTCATCAGTCCGGTGATGGCCATTGAAAGCGCATTAACAGCTATACCGGCAAGTAGCATGGTAGTAACCACTGCTTTTCCTTCTACCTTGGAAATCTGAAAAACAAGTATGGTCGTAATCAAAGCTCCGGTAAAAGCAGCAAAAGACAAGCTGTACATACCCGCCATGAGGTTCAGTTGCTTTACAAAGCTGACTTCGAGAACAATAAGAAGAACGGCAAAAAGGCTGGCGCCGGAGGAAACGCCTATCAGGCCGGGATCGGCCAGAGGGTTTCTGAACAATCCCTGCATGGAAGCCCCGCTGAGTCCCAGCACAGCACCTACTATCATACCCATTAATACTCTGGGCAAACGGATAATCATCAGAATCGTTTCCTTCTGTTCATCCACAACCGTATCCGTCAGGCCGGCCTGATGAAACAGAATCTGCCAGACCTCTCCGAACGGGATCTGCATGGCGCCTACGCCCACCGCCCAGACAGCCACCAAAACCAAAGCAACTCCCAATACAGAAAGCACCAGGGCATTTCTGGACAAGGAGTAACTTCCGGTCTGATATTTATTCAGGGTTAATACACTCATTAAAACAACCGTCTTTATTTGCTGATTTTTTCATTCAACTGAATGACGGCATCTCCCAGCCTTGGGGTAAATCCCAGCAGAAGAACACCTTCCATTTCGATAATCTTACGGTTTTTCCCCGCATTTGTTTGTGCCACTCCGGGGACTTTCAGAAGACCGTCCACTCCTCCCAGACTCTCAAGGCCACTGTCAAACAAAAGAATATAATCCGGATTAGCGGCCACCAATGCCTCGGCTGTCAGCGGCTTGAAGCCGTCAAAACCATTCGCGGCGTTCTGTCCGCCTGCCAGCTCTATCACACTTTTGGCCTGAGTTCCCTTTCCGGCCACACTCATTGTTCCCAGCCCCCTTGCATAAATGAAGAGTACCTTAGGTGCTTTGGCCGGTTTTTTCACCTTAGCAATCTGCGTGTCCAGTTTTTTGATCATCTGTACCGCCTGAGCTTTCCTGCCGAAAAGTGCTGCTACTTCATTAATCAGCTTCTTTGTCCCTTCTACAGAATACAACTGAGTAAAAGTAACTACACGGATACCGGAAGATTTAAACTGTTCTTCCACCTCCGGCTTGAGAAATGACTGACCTTTTTCATCTTTTACACCGATAACCATCGTAGGGCGAAGTGACAGGGTTGCCTCAGCACCGATGTTCCTGTTATGACCCACCTTAGGTAGTTTCTCCACAAAAGCGGGATAGTTGGAGGTAATATCCGTTCCGACCAGATAAGATTCAAGTCCGAGTCCTACCATGATTTCTGACACTGCTCCGCTGAGGGAGACCACACGCTGACCCTGAGCATTGGCAGAGAACTGCGAGCCCAGAAAATATATCAATACTAAAAAAATCTTCTTCATCATACTGACTTTACCGCTTCTCCCGAACATCGTTCAAATATAAGCAATTGTTTAATATCTTATTATTTAGTCTTAGTTTAAATTAAACCTGTGTGTGTTCAGCAGCTCGTATTTGGATGCAGCCTTTCTCAGTAATACCTGCAGTTCACAGAATTCACCTTCCGTAAAGGTAAAATACAGATTAGGCACACTGGTATTAACTATGATTTTGTGATACCCGGGGCATCTGCTGAAATATTCGGCAGCTGAAGTGGAACTGATGTTTCGTTCCAGAATGCTGAAATCTTCCAATGCCAGCAACTGGAATATAGCCCCGAATTCAAGGGAAATGCAATGGTTGCACCCACGGCAGAATGCCACCTGACCGTTCTTGGTTGAAGCCAGTGTAATGGGTTTTGTATGTTGGCTATCCATAGGATTCTGTATGCAGGTTGATGAAAAAAGTTGCGCGGACTTAGTGCCTAAAGAAGCCGGTACCTGAAAGATCCCGGCGTTTCTTCAGGACTTATTATTCGTTATCCTTTTTTTACAAGTTTGAAAGCGATGTTCGGCTTGCCACGTTCTCCGCCATCAGCAGAATGGAAGTTCACGAACTTCAGTTTGTAAATGTTTCCGGAAGGGTCTTTGATGACATAGAATCTGTCCGTTTTGACACCTATCGGTGTGCCGCTGGTAACACGCCAGTTGGCGCCGATCAGCAATCTGGCTTCCGTTCCGCTCTTGAATGCAGTGGCCGCCACATTGGCTTCTGCATAAGCGTCGTATGACACCTGCGAAGTAAGCACTTCCGCCGCCTGTGTTCCGCCATAGGTATTTACAAATACAAGATCTGAGAAATAGTAAGGAATAAGATCCGTTCCAAGGAGTGTTTTGTTGATCGCACCACCCCATACAAAATCCCATGAACCTTTAGCCGGTTCTACCTCTACGGTTTTTTCCGTTTCAACTGAGAAGAATACAAAGTTATGAGTACTCTGCTTGGTGATGGTGGCTGTTTTGAAAGTGGTCTCAGTCAACTTGGCATATTGCAGGGTATAGTTCGATCCGTTTCTGAGCACCCTTATCTTGATCAGGTCTTTGGCCGCTACAGCACCGCCTGTTCCTCTTCTTACAATATACACTTTGTTATCAGCATCTGTGGCAGATACCGTCTTGATGGCCGTTTTGGTAATATCACCATCAATGTCATCCACCAATCCGAGCAGACCGGGTGTAAAGCCCAGCACAAGGTTCACGCCCACGGTATCTGCAGAACCTACTGCATTAATATCGGTCTTCGTAGTAGCAAAGGCCGTACTGGCAATAAAATTATTCAGTATAACATTAAAATCAGTTCCTGTCGAAAATCCGAAATCCCAGCTTGACCTCAACACGGCTTTCTGGGCATTGTTACTCAGGTCAACATAAACCGCGTTAACGGCATTTGCTCCTCCGGTACCTCCATCCAGCGTAAGGCTGGACCCTTCAGAAATAATGGTAGAAAACTGCACTTTCAGGCTGTTTACGGAACCCGTCAATACCGGTGTGTCCACCTGTTGAATGGTAAAAGTGGCGGTTTCAGAACCAGAAAGCAATACTCCGTCTTTCACAGTCAGTTTAAAGGAAACCTCGGCTGCGGCCGCAGGCACAGTAACGGTAATCAGATCGGCACTTACTTCAGGGCTGGTTGTTACCTGAGTTCCGTAAGTAACACCGTTGAATACCGGCTTGATCACCACCTTCGTGGCAGCATCAACGGCTCTTGAAAGCTTGAGTTTAACGGTAAGCTCTTTTTGTGAGGCATCAAACCCCTGCTCGGCTGATTCAAACTGAACAAGGTTATCCGGAAGCGGCGGATCTTTCTCTTCACATGCGGAAAAGACACCCACGGTGAGTAAAAAAGCAAGACTGGCTTTAAAAAACTGTTTCATTATTTATTTTTTTGTTTTGTACTAAATGAATAATTCAAACCAAGGAAGTAAGAGCGTCCGTAGCTGGTAGCCACCGGCCCTCCTGTACTGTGCGCACCACTGCCACTCGTTGAAGAGTTATTGATACGGGTTACGTCAAAGAGGTTTTTGATGCCCAGATTGAGGCCGATACCGTTTTTGAAATTCTTAAGTAATGTGATATCAGCCCATTGAAAGGACGATATTTCGGTCAGCTTCAGGTCTGCCCCGTCGGCCAGGTAACCCGGTCTTTTGCCCGTATATTTATAAAAAATACCGGCAGTTACATCGATCCGCGGAATACGGTAAGAAACATTGGCATTCACTTCCGGTGACCATAAAAAAACAGACAGGTTGCGGTCGGAGTAGTTTTCATTCTCTGAAAAGGCATTGTATCTCCCGATATAAGAGAACCCGACGGAAGACTCCAGCCTGCCGGCTCTTATCAGGGTTTCCAGTGTTCCTCCTGTGGTTTTGAAACGATCGATATTTACCGTCATATTGACTGTCGGATCAGAAGGATCAATTCCATAAGAGATCAGATCATTGAACTCATTATAAAAGGAGCCCAGTGTAATCTTCTGCAATCCCGCCTGACGTTTGGCTGTCCAGACCAGGTATCCGTTAAAACTGTTTGAATATTCGGCTTTCAGGTTCGGATTGCCTTTTATGGAATGGCTGGCATCAAAGAAGTTAAAGTACAATTCCCTGAGCGCCGGAGAACGGAAGCCCCTGGCATAGGAAAGACGCAGATCTAATGCCTCTCCCAAAACGAATTTGGTGTTCAATGAAGGAATTACGGGAGGGGCATTATAAACTGAATTATGGATGAACCTTAAGCCCGGACGCAGGGATATTTTCTGATCATTAAGGTTAATGGAAGAAGACACAAACAACGCCAGATCGGAAATGACCGGATTACCCAGAATCCGCTGTCCGCCTGCCTGCTCTCTGTTAAAGTCAATACCGGGCTGAAGTGAAACGGCAGACGAAATTCTGTATTGCAGGGTTGACCTGATCATCTGAACATCAAGGTCAGCCACATCCTGTTCTCCCTGGCCCAGTGAGAGCGTTCGTTTTCCGGTGGGCAGATCAAGAATAGAAGTCTGTGTTTTCCTGCTGTAGTCCGTCACAGAAGCAACCGTGGTCCATTGCAGACGATCATTCACTTTCCAGTCAGCCTGCGCCTGGTGCATCATCCTTTTGGTAATGTACTTCTGATCCCTGGCCATCTGGGTGTTTACATTCACAGGGCCTTCGCTCAGTATCGTTTCATAGAGGTAATTGTTCCTGTACCAGGCAGAGAAACCCGAATGGGTATATCCTACCCTGGCCGAAGAAATCAACTGATCTTTAGGCAGCCAGTCTTTGCTGCGGGTCAGGGAATACCCCTGCCATCCGCCAAAATCATTCTGGGTCAGAGACCCGTCAAATGCCCATCTTTTCTTCTGAAATATCAGCCCCAGGTTCCGGTTATGAACGCCTTTATCTGTAAAGCTGTATTCTTTCCCGGCCGTTTCTTCCTGAAGCTTGGCACTCACTCTGAAGTTGCCCGATTCCGGCTTTTTTGTAATAATGTTGATGACACCCGCCAGGGCATCCGAACCGTAGTTTACAGACATAGGGCCCTCCACGATCTCGATCCTTTCAATAGCATTCACGTCGATCTGGTTGAGACTTTCGCGGGTATCGCCCCGGTCGGGCATTGGCACTCCGTCCAGCAGAATCTTGACATTTCTGCCGGTCATTCCCATCAGCTGCACATCGGCGGTCCCCAGTGTATTGTCATTACTGAACCGGATCCCCAGCTCGTTATTGAGAATGCCAATAAGATTGGTAGCACCCCGTTGCTGTATTCTCTGCTGGTTGATGGTGCGAACCTGGAAAACAGATTTTCTGAGCGACTGCGGCTCGTACTGACCTGTTACCACCACCTCGTCCAGGCTATTCTGGGAGGGCATCAGCCGTACCACCAGCTCATTCTCACCTGCCCTGACAGTTAAAGTTGAAGTGTAATTGCTAAAGCCCACCATTGAAACCTGAATTGTATACGTTCCGGGAGATATTCCTTCTATCACAAAAAGGCCCGACTCTCCGGCCACCACACTTTTATTCACTTCGGGCATCTTTACGGATGCATAAGCTCCGGGTGAATGGTCATGAAGTAATACCTTACCCCTGATCACAGTCTGTACTTTCTGACCGGATACTTCCCCCAGGAGACATAGCCATGCCACCAGGATAAATCCGGGATTTAACCTCTTAAAATTCATTTCAAGCAATAATTACCGATGCCAGGAAACTTCCTGTTTGAGTTAGTTCTGTTTAATTTTTTTATGCTCGCAGTTTTCTTTCAGACACTTCCCGAAAAGCAAAAGATCATGGGACTGAATCTCAAACTGCATCACATTACTGACTGTCTGCTGAATCTGCTGAAGCCTTGGATCGCAGAATTCGCTGATCTTGTTACAATCCAGACAGATGAGATGATCATGCTGCCTGAAGTTCCCCGCTTTTTCGTAGCGGGTCTTGTTGGCCCCAAACTGATTGCGACGAATAAAACCACTGTCGCTAAGCAGTTCGAGGGTATTGTAAATAGTCGCTCTGCTTATCAGTTGGTTACGGTTCTGAAAATCCATATACAACTCTTCCGCATCAAAATGGTCATTGCGTGAGTATATTTCTTCAAGTATCATAATCCTTTCCGTTGTCTTGCGAAGATTGTGCTCTTCCAGATAAATGGAAAACTGTGTTATGATCTTTAGTAACTGAGGATTTTTCATCACCATTTCATTTTACTATGCAAAGCAATATCTTATTTAGAATTTTTCCAAATAATTGGAGTACTATTTTTAATTAATCTAAATAAATACCGATAAAACAGCCAAATCGGGAGATGAATGGAATTAATTAATGAATGAATGAATGATAGAATGAATGAGTGAGTGAGTGAATCAATGAATGAATGAATAAGACGATGATGAACCATTTAACATGACAACCTTTTCCGTATGCCTCTGTCGCTGCCTGGCAAATCATATCATTCACTTAGAGCGCAAATGATGAAGTCGCCCCTCACCCGCTAAGAAGAAAATAAACAAAGGCTCGTTTCGTAATCGATTCAAGAGAGAGATGACAAGAGAAACCGAAGTCCTTTCGGAGCAAAACCGAAACTCTGTCAGTATTTTTCTATTCTGATGTTACTTTCTGTAAAAACCTCCGTCTTAATAAAAATTATTATCCATTGCTTAATATTTACCACATGAAAAGAATTTTGCTGGTTTTATCGTATCTGGTGTGTCTCCATGTATCGGGTCAGACCAAAATCAAAGACGGAACGATCGCTTCTCCTCAAACACCAAACCTTGACGCCATACTTGAACTGGAAAGTAACAAAAAAGGCTTTTTGCTACCGCGTATTCAGCTTTCTTCCCTCAGTAACGCTGCACCGCTTGCTGCTCACGTGGAAGGAATGACCGTATACAACACCGCCACTGCAGGTACGGCTCCTGACGACGTGACCCCGGGTTTTTACTATAATGACGGCCTCAAATGGATAAAGCTAAATACGACAAGCAAAGAGCCATGGAATGTTTCAGGAACCTCCGACCCTGCTGAAGAAAACACACAAAATATCTATCAGATGGGAAATGTAGGTATCCAAACATCAATGCCCTCTTCTTCGTTGCATGTAAACGGCAGCATTTCCTTGCCTCACCGCACATCTACGGATGCCCATGTTACATTGAACAATGCCGATCACACCATTATTGTATACGGTACAGGTGGTTATCAGATGAATCTTCCCGAGCCGTCTTCATGCCCCGGAAGAATCTATACCATTGTCAACGCTTCGGCCGGAAACTATTTTTACAGGGTATCCGGAAGTGGCTATCTGGTGTATGTTCCTGCGCAAGGCGGCGGTATTAATGTGGTTCAGAGCGGACAGGTCGACATTATACAGTCCAACGGAAACTCCGGCACCTACAATTGGGTAAAAATAAATCCGAGAGACAGAGAACCGTGGTATGATGCCGCTACCCATTCACCGGCAAGCTCGAATAATCAGAATCTCTATCAGATGGGGCGTGTAGGCTTAGGATACAATAATCCCCAGGCTCAGTTGCATGTGATAAAGAAAGCCGGGGAATTAACGCCCGCCATTATTGACGGATGTAATGCCTATGCTGATAACGCCGCTGCCGTCGCAGCCGGGGTACCGGTAGGTGGCTTATACCGCACCGGCGACATCCTGAAAGTAGTACATTGAAAGTAAAGTCAAAAATTGACCCGAAAAAAAGGTTGCTCCCAAACGGACAACCTTTTTTCCAAACCAAAAACAACCGCAAAGCAAAAACACCCCCCACTCATTCATTCCATCAATCATTCAATCACTCATTCACTAATTCACTCATTCACTAATTCACTCATTCCCCTCAAAGCCTCTGCATGAGCCTGGGCTGTATCATGCTTTTCCATTCATAAAAATCCCCTTCGAGAATGTGCTTCCGGGCTTCGCCGGTAAGCCAGAGAAAAAAACGGAGGTTATGAATGCTCGCGATCTGGGCGGCAAGCAGCTCCTGACATTTGACAAGGTGCTTGAGATACCCTTTGGAATAGGCCGTGCTCACATAGCCTCCTAACTCTTCATCTATCGGAGTAAAGTCATTCTCCCATTTTTTATTCCGGATATTGATAATCCCCTGCGTGGTAAAAAGCATTCCGTTACGGGCATTTCTGGTGGGCATCACGCAGTCAAACATATCCGTGCCCAGTGCGATACCTTCGAGGATATTTTCAGGGGTTCCCACACCCATCAGGTAACGGGGCTTGGATTCGGGCAGAATATTGTTAACCACTTCAAGCATGGCATACATATCCTCGGCAGGCTCGCCCACCGAAAGACCTCCGATGGCATTCCCCGGCTGGTCCTGTGCGGCGATAAATTCAGCCGACTGTATTCTGAGGTCTTTGTAAACACTGCCCTGGACGATAGGAAAAAGCGCCTGACTATGCCCGTAAAGGCTTTCCGTGCTGTTAAAATGCTGTATACACCGCCTCAGCCAACGGTGTGTCAGATGCATCGATTTTTCGGCGTAACGGTGATCTGAGGGATACGGAGGGCACTCATCGAATGCCATGATGATATCTGCTCCGATAGCCCGCTGAATATCCATTACCTTCTCCGGCGTAAACAAATGCCTGGAACCGTCAATATGGGAATTAAACTGGACTCCTTCCTCTGAAATCTTCCTGATCTCCTTTAATGAAAAGACCTGGTATCCGCCCGAATCCGTCAATATGGGCCTGTTCCATCCCATAAACCGATGAAGGCCGCCTGCCTGATGAAGAATGTCTGTCCCCGGCCGAAGGTAGAGATGATAGGTATTACCAAGTATAATCTGTGCATTAACATCGGTCTCCAGTTCACGCTGGTGTACCCCTTTGACCGTTCCTGCCGTACCCACCGGCATAAATACAGGTGTCTGTATCTCTCCGTGGTCAGTGGTAATTTTACCTGCTCTGGCCCTGGTTTTCAGGTCTTTTTTCTGTAGATCGAATTTCATCCCGCAAATTTCTGACTTGCCTGTGGCTATTACAAATACTTTTAAGAAAAACCTGGAGGCATTTTAACATTTTAAGCAGCCTTATATGTATTTTTGTTCAGTTTTTGAATTTAACTACTTAAAAAGCCTGCAGAATTTGGAAATAATTGTCCCTGCCATATACTTTACCGCCATATTCCTTCAGCTCATTTATATCTTATTCATTTTTACGAAGCTTGCAGGACACCAGGACTTTTCATCCGACACGGAAGGACAGAAGTTTCCGGGAGTATCGGTGGTTATTGCTGCATTCAATGAATTGCACAACCTCAAGGAACTCCTGCCTTTACTGGAACAACAAGACTATCCTGATTTTGAAATTGTGATTGCCGACGACCGGTCGGAAGACGGCACTTATGATTACCTCCTCACCAATGAGGGTCACTTCAGTAAAGTAACCTTTGTGAGGATCAAAGACCTGCCCGGCCATTTTACCGCTAAAAAATACGCGGTAACCATGGGAATAAAGAAGGCTTCAAAGGATATCCTCCTGCTTACAGACGCCGACTGCCGCCCGGCCGGCGACCAGTGGATCAGACAAATGGCCGCCCAGCTTACCGACGACAAAGATATTGTTACCGGCTTTTCGCCTTATACAAGGGTGCCGGGAAGACTCAATGCCCTCATCCGCTATGAAACCTTTCAGACAGCCTTGCAATACATGTCATTTGCCCTGGCGCGTATGCCATACATGGGCGTGGGCCGTAACCTGATGTATCGTAAAAAACTGTTCTGGAGCACTAATGGTTTTGCCAAACATATCGGGCTGCTCAGCGGTGACGATGACCTCTTCATCAATGAAGCCTCCAGATCAAATAATGTGGCCGTATGTACCGATGAGTCTGCCCATATCGAATCCATGCCCAAACTGACCTGGGGCGAATGGTACACCCAAAAAAGACGGCATTTATCTGTAGGCAAAAAATACCGCTTCAGAGATAAACTCAATCTTGGCCTGCTGTGGTTCGGACAGATCATCTCCTGGCTTGGAGCTATTCCTCTGCTTTTCATGAATCCTGAGTGGTTTGAAGCACCGGAGTGGTCCAGAATTCCGGCCGACTGGCTGAAACAATACGGCCTGGCCCATTGGTATCCTTTCAACGACTGGATGAGACTTGTAGTTGGCGTGTTTCTGGGATGGCTGCTGATCAAATGGATCGTGCTTTCGCTTGTCAACAAGAAACTGAACCATACCATCAGCAGCTGGAAGATCCCGTATTATGATTTCCTCTATGCGCTTTACCTGTTCCTATTCGGTATCATCACCGTATTCTCTGACCCCAAGAAGATCAAATGGCGGTAAGGCTCATCTCGGAACGGTAAAGTACATGATGACGGCTATACAGGAGAAAACAATGTTTGGCAGCCATACCGCCAATATGGGGTTCATGTTACCCGACTCGGCTATGCCTTTTGACATGATGTAAAAGAGGATGTACACAAAAGCCAGTATAAAGCCTATCGCGATCTGAAGCCCCACACCGCCGCGGGCTTTCCTGGCCGATACAATCAGCCCCATCAGCGACAGGATAATAACCGCAAAAGGAGTAGCAAAACGCTGATAAAATTCTATTTTGAAGATCTCCACGCCCTCTGCACCTCGGCTCTCTATCAGTGAAATTCTGTCGCGAAGCTGCGGGATGCTCATGGTTTCCTGAATCGCATGGTTGCTTTCAAAATCTGAAGGAAACATATTCAGGGCTGTATCCAGGGGGGTGGTCCCGAATTTAAGATCGTCTTTCATCACGCCCAGTTTACGTATCCTGTAATCATGTACTTCCCATTTACGGATGCTGTCCTGCCAGACGATCCTCCTTGCCGTAAGTTTTTCCTTCATCTGATTATCCTCAAACTTCTCCAGCGTAAAATCATAGGCTATCTTGGACGTATTGTCGTAAGTAGAAAAATAGGCATAGGTATCGGGGCTTACCGCCATATGAAAGTCACGGTCGGCAAAATAGAACTTTTCCTTGACGTATTGATTCTCGAAGCTGATCCTGACTTTATTGGCTCTGGGCAGTATCCAGCCTACCATGACAAAGGACAAGGCCGCTACCACCCCGGCGCCCAGAAAATAAGGCCACATCAGTCTTCTGAAACTTACCCCTGAACTCAGAATCGCAATAATCTCGGAATGGCTGGCCAGCTTGGCCGTAAAAAAAACCGTGGAGATAAAGATCATCAGCGGACTGATGTAATTAGCCCAGTAGGGTGCGAGATTCAGATAATACTTAAAAAGAATTTCGCGCATAGGCGCATTGCTCTGGATGAAGTTATCATTCTTCTCCACAAAATCGATGACCATAATGACCAGCACGATAATAAATACCGCGAAAACATAGGTGGTCAGAAACTTCCTGATCAGATAAAGGTCTAATTTCTTCATCCGGAAAACATTACAATTTTTTCAGGCTGCAAAGTTAGTTTATCCCGGCAGACTTTCTGAAGAATTAAGTTTTTTTAAAGTATTCAGGATGGATCGCGGCTGACAAGAATACAGCCGGCCACTTCTCTGCTGATGTGAACGGAAGGTCCGTTGTTCACCTGGAGGTGCATGGACTGATCGTATCCGCTGATATCCAGTATCTGCACCCGGACACCCAGCTGAAGACTTAACTTATCAAGGTGCTGAAGAAAAGTCGCCGAATCCTCAGAAACACCGCTGATCACCAGCGCTGTGCCCTCAGCGGCCTCAGACAGCCGCAGGCTGCTTTGTAGGGGCATATTACCGCTCGCATCGGGAATAGGATCGCCGTGAGGGTCAAATTTAGGATTGCCGAGAAAATCGTCCAGCCTCCGGGTGAGCTCCACCGACTCAATATGCTCCAGCTCTTCGGCAATGTCATGGATTTCATCCCACCTGAAACCCAGTTTCTCTACCAGGAAAACTTCCCAAAGGCGATGCTTACGGATAACACCCAATGCAATCGTTTTTCCGGTGTCGGTCAGTGTAACCCCCTGGTACTTCTTATACAGGATCAGTTCTTTTTCAGAAAGCCGCTTCAGCATATCACTCACCGATGCAGCACGCGTCTGGGTAATCTCCGCCAGTTCATTTGTGCTTACAGCCGCTCCGCTTTTCCCCTCCGAAAGGTGGAAAATGGCTTTGAGATAATTCTCTTCTGTAAAAGATGTCATTGGTTTATTGACCATGCTGTGGTACCTGCACTTTGATGAATAACGGAGTAAGAGACAAAAGTAGTTATTCTCTGTGAAAATAAAAATTTAGGTTAATCTAAAAAAATATTTTGATTCGTTGATTTTCCATTTTACATTTGTCTGAATTTTTAAGAATATAAGATGGAAAACCATTTCAGCAATTGGAAAAAGAAGACCGAAAGCCACTCTCTCCCGGAGGTTTTCGGAACCATACATGTAAATGAAAACGGTGGATTCTGGAAAAAACTGAAATCTTTTGTAGGCCCCGGTCTCCTGGTAGCCGTAGGATACATGGACCCCGGCAACTGGGCCACTGACATTGAAGGCGGCTCAAGGTTCGGGTATGCCCTGCTGTGGGTCATCATGGTCTCCAATCTGTTTGCCATGCTGCTGCAGCATCTGGCGCTGAAACTGGGCATTGCCACAGGTCGCGACCTGGCCCAGGCCTGCCGTGACGCCTACTCAAAGCCGGCCTCGTTTGTACTGTGGCTGCTTGCCGAAATTGCTATTGCCGCCACTGACCTGGCCGAAGTAATCGGGTCGGCTGTGGCGTTGCACCTTCTGTTTGGCATTCCGCTCCCTGCCGGGATCATTATCACTGCCATTGACGTATTGCTCATCCTTTTTCTGCAATCCAAAGGGTTCAGGTATATAGAGGTCATCGTGGGAGCCCTCCTGGGCATCATATTCCTGTGCTTTGTGTATGAGATGGTTGTGGCCGGTCCTGATCCGACGGAGGTAGCCAAAGGCCTCATCCCCAACTCCGGTATCATTACAGATCCCGTTATGCTTTACATTTCTATCGGGATACTGGGCGCTACGGTGATGCCTCATAATCTTTATCTGCACTCGAGCATTGTTCAGACCCGTAATTACTCCAAAACCAGGGAGGGCATCAAAAACGCCATCAAATTTGCTACGATTGACTCCACCACTTCTCTTTTCCTGGCGTTTTTTGTGAATGCTGCCATTCTGATCATGGCGGCTTCTACTTTCCATTTCTCAGGCAATCACGAAGTAGCAGATATTCATGAAGCCTACAAGCTGCTGGATCCGCTGCTGGGCGCCAAATTTGCCGGGCTGTTCTTTGCCGTAGCCCTGCTGGCGGCCGGACAAAACTCAACGCTCACCGGCACACTGGCAGGCCAGATTGTCATGGAGGGCTTTCTGGACATCCGTCTGAAACCCTGGCTGCGACGCCTGATCACCAGACTCATTGCCATTGTTCCCGCACTGATTGCAGCGCTGTACTTCGGAGATAAAGGCGTCGGGGAATTGCTCGTGCTAAGCCAGGTCATCCTTTCTCTTCAGCTGAGTTTTGCGGTGGTACCGCTGGTAACCATTACTTCCGACAAGCACAAAATGGGAGAATTCGTCAACCCTCGCTGGATAAAAATACTCTCATGGGCGGTGGCGGCTCTGATCATTTTTCTGAACGGGTACCTGCTTTATAATACCTTCGTCTGAGTCATCAAACTCTGGCTCCCTGTCGGTGTCGCGTTGTGACCGCTTCCTTTTGCCGGGAGCGATCACCGGGCGGATGACCACTTTACCGCCGTCATCAACCGCTTTGAGATAAATACTCCGGCCCACGCTGTCGGGATGATACTCCCTGAACTGATAATTCTCATCCCGCTTACGAAAGTTGGACAGCGGCACCTGTATGCCGATATCTGTTTTTGCTCCGAAACTGTAGGTGCCGTCCACAAACAGGGTAAATGCGTTTGACTCTATCTGCATTTTGCTGAATTCAATCTCTTCTCCCCTCAGGATAAACTCACGCTCCATCAGGTCAAAACGCACGTGCTCCAGATTCCTGTTTTTGAAAAGCAGCCTTTTGATCCTCAGAAAAGGGCCGAAATTAATCAGTTCTGCCTGGTTAAGCCGGACGCGGATCTTCCCGTTCATCGAAGAAGGTACCAGCGCCACCTGATTGGTAAGTTGTGAGTTGAAATAAAAATCGGAAGTAAGCTTTCCCCTGATATTCTGATGAGTAACCGTCTCCTGTCCGAAATTCTCCAGAGAAGCGAAAACCGATTTTACATCCGCATTGCTGAGTTTTCCTCTCAGGTAGACCTGCGGAGCATACCTGGGGTTTTCAAAATTAATACCGCCGGAAATCCTCACTGACCCTCCGCAGGCATTCATCGAAAAGTTGTCCAGGGCCAGACTTCCCCGGCTCAGGCTCATCTGCCCTACCACGTTCTGTGCCACCAGTGACTTATACCTGAGTGTCCCGGCATCCAGGCGGGCGTCAATACGGATATTATCAATGGCATCGTCCAGCAGGTCGGCGAGTTGAACATGCCGTTTCCTGGTCACGCCCTGCCGTGACGGACTGTTGTTGACGAAAGCAGTGATCCAGTTTACTTTCCAATCCGGGATTCTGGCCTTGATGGAGGCCCGTAAAGGCACGGACTCCTCATAAAAATGAGGCAGGAGGCCGTCCACACTACCTGAAAGATACACCTTGTTCTCGCCATCGAAAAAATAAACCTCCGGCATCGTAACGACACGTTCATCGAAGCTCAGATTCCCCCTGATCTGGCTGATCTGTATCTGCCGGGGCACATAAACCAGGGCCAGGTTGTCCAGCACTATTTTTCCTTTCAACTGTCCGTTCAGGCGGTTGGTCTTTTCATTGTACATTTCTTTCAAAGGCCCCTGGTAATCTACCGCTACTGTCATCTTTCCTTCACTAACCCGGTATCTTTTATCATCTAGTATGCCATTCAACGCCTTACGGTCTCCCGTCACCCGGCAATCGAGAACGGCATGCGCATTTTTCAACTGACTTACCAGGAGGTTTCCACTCAGGGGCAGTGTCTCAAAATATCCCCGGATATTGCTTACTCTAACCAGCGAATTATCATCCCCGGGAGGCCTGACGGGGTCTGCCTGGTTGGTAAAAAACCCTCCTGCCGAAATACCGTGCAATAAACCCAGCCTGATCTGATAGCTCAGGGAATCTGCCTTAAACCGGGCTTCCACCCGTGTGGCTTTCGACTCAAAAGTGTGATAAATATCCACCCTGGCGGTGGCCCTTGCTTTTTTGCCGAAGCGCCCCAGCCTTTCCTGAAGATGACGGGTAAGCAAACTGAGTGCTGCCGGAACCGGCATATTTTTACAATCAAAAACCAGGTGCATTTTACGGTTCCCGTCCGCAAATCCCAGCTGTCCGCCGATGCCTACCACCTCATGGTCTGCCGTCTGTAGCGAAGACGGGCGGATATGCAGCAACCCTGAAGCACTGTTGTAACTCAGGTGCAGGTCCAGCTTTGTGTTTTTATTTCTGAGAAAACTACCCTGGGAGGCCTTGAAGACCATCTCTCTGAACAGCACATGCCCCTCTACGTCATTATTCACCGAGGAGTCCGTAGAAGACAGCCTGTTGACCAGCAGAGGCACAACCGCCTGTACTCTTTTCATGGTAGAGGAATCTGCCACGGTCACCTTACAATTGGCCAGGGTAATCTGGCGGATCGCCCGGAGAAAGTCTGCGGCGGGCGCTGATCCTTCCCGGACCGTACTGTCACTTTTACTTTTTCCAAAGACCGAGAGATTTGAAAAGCCGTCACGGGTTTTAAAAATGAAAACTTCCCCGTTATCCATCCTTATCCTGCGGATCACCACCTTGCGGGAAAAGAGTCGCCTGACATCGAGCGTCACCAGCAGGCGTTCAGCCCTCAGCAGTTCGGTTTTATAGGTTGCAAAACGACGGTCATGCAAACGTATGCCAGACAGTTTGAAGGTAAAACCCAGGCCATCGTACAACGGAGAAAAATGGTACGATTCCACAGAAAGCTCTCCGTCCAGTCGCTGATTGACCGCCTCCTGCACTTTCCGAAAGATTTTTCCCTGGTTGAAATATACCCAGAGCCCGCCTGCTGCAGCGATGAGGATCAGCACAGCAAGTACAATACCGGAGACTTTGAGCATTTTTTTCAGCATGGCTTCCCGACAAAGGGGTTTGGATCCTCTATCAAATATGACTATAAAATAATCATTCCCCAAACCGAAACGGGGAAGTTTTTGTCACAGTTGAGATTCGTTTACCCCTGAAAAGGTTGCACGGAGTCACCTGAATCCCACAGGCCGGATAACATGCGGGTGCCTGAGATTATACAATACTGCTATTTAAAGCATTGTTGCTTTTCTATCCGATTAAAAAGCCGCAAAAAAAAACGACTGCACACACTTCAAAGGCAGCTTATCTTTCAGCTTTGATACAGCACGATGAAAAAACGATAGAAAAATTTGAAAATCCACTTCAAATGAAAAATTGGTAAACTAGCGAACCGCTGAATAACAAGCTAAACAAAGTGAAAAAATCCAATCCGGAATCATTTTTCTATTGGCACAAGATTTACGAACTGAAAAGCACTAAAACACAATGAACAGCCACGAAATAGAACATAATGTAAATGCAGCACCCAGCATGGCATCAGCTTTTGTGTTTGGGAATCGCCACCTATGTCAAAATAAAACCGTTCTGTTTAAACGCAATTAAAAACTCCTCCACCTTCGCCTCTCCCCTTTCAATAAGAGCATCACAAATCATTAATTACGAAATACTTAACCTCTATTTTATGATTTAACAAGGCTGTTTATCAGATAGGTTATAATTTTTGTCCGAATTATATAGTTTATATGTGTTATTTTGCTTAGCATTGTGTTTGTAAATGTTTGTAAGTGATTACAAACGTTTGTTTTGTTCGTCTATTTGCGAGTTATAAGCCATTTTAGAACCCGGGCTCTCGAACAGTATCTAAACCCTAAAATGATCTCATCGTGAGGAAATATGTACTTTTTGTTTTAATATGTTTTTTTGCTTCCATTAAGTGTTATTCATTTGACCTGAAAACCCATTTATGGTTAGCTCAACAATTACTTAACGATGTTGTAAAAAATAAGACTATAACAATCAATGAAAAAAGATACGAATTAAACAGCCAAATCCTTAATGCACTTACCAATAATCCTGCCCACTTCAGAATGGGGACTCTGGGAATTGATGTTTTTCCTGACCCAATAGTTGGCCAAATCACAGCTCATCCGGGCTTAAAGAATGGCTGGAAAACAGACGACTGGATAAATCATGTACTTAATTCTGCATCAACACCAAGTGAAATTGCTTTTGCTTATGGATATGCTTGTCATGCTGCTATGGACATTTTTGCCCACACTTATGTAAATGCATATTCGGGAGACATCTTTGAGCTAACAGACGAAGTTATCGTTGAAAGAAGACATTTTGCATTGGAAAAATATATTGGTAATCATCTACCTAATCTTATATCCTTTGACGATCAATTATTAACTGATTATGCTTCTTTAATAAGTGCCCCATCTGGATTTTTAAGTAGAACATTTATTCTCAATAATAAGGTAACAAGTGAGTATCTGAAATCTGGCTCTCTGCATTTGGTTGCAATGAATGCAGTTTATAATGTAGTAAACGAGTTGGATAAAACTAATCAAAGTATAGTGTCCACATTAAGTTCGAATTATCTCAATTTATTGAAAGAAGAACAACGTTTATTGTTAGAATTAGATAAAAAAATAGGGCTTACCGCTCAAGCAGGATTGCAATTAAACATAGCAAAAGAAGCTTTGGATGTAAAAATTGTGGAAAACAACTTAATGCTTGAGAAACTAAAACTCGAAAGGGATTTCATTAATAATGCTATTAAAACTAAAGAAGATCTTGAAAGTATCATTCAAGAAAAGCACAAATTAATTAGCGATGGAAATAATTTTATTAATAGTCTGGAAAATGAAATTATTGACAAAAAAGCACAGGCAGCAAAACTGACTGCCGATATTGCATTGTTGCCATTAAATGTCACCAAAGAAATTCTTGAAGAAGTAAGCAAATGGGTTCCTGGCATACCATACCCGTGTGGCACAAAATGGTGTAAAAAAAATGGAGTGCCGTATCCTTGTGGTGTGAAGTATTGTAACACTGGAGATTGGATTAAAGAATTTATTAAAAAGACGATTACGATTCCCAATCCGGCTATTGACGAGTTAAATAAACAAAAGAATAAATTGATTGATGAGATTGCTAATATTGAAAAAAAGATTTCTAAAACAAAAACTGACATAGTTTCGGCAACAAACGAAATAGTAAAAAAAACAGAAGAACTAAATAATCTCACAACAAACATAGCTTTGTCTGAAGCTAATGAGTTAAATTATAAAGCGCAAAAGGAAATATTAGAAAAGGAGGTTGAAGTTCTACAGGTTAGCTATGACAAAGTACGGGAAGTTTATGAAAAAGTAAAGAAGGAAGAAGACGATTTAAGAGGTCGTCTTGAACAATTTGTTAATGAGTTCATAAATGTAGCAAAAGACTTAATAGAACGATACAACCTCATTCATCTGTTGCTTGACAATTGGAAAAAGGATATTGAAAAGGCATGTGTAGAATATATTAAAGCTGGAGAAAATTTCTCAAAGGACATTTTAGCGAATCGAGGAAACGGAGCATCACATTATATTGAATGGTATAAGTGTTGGTCTCCAGTATTTACAGCTACACCTAGTGAGGTGCCTCAAACGATTTGTGCAATAAACAACTACTATTCAAAAATTAATGGCGAAGTTGACAAAATATTGGAAAAACTAGGACCACTGCAATACTTATTAAACCCTACAAAAGTACTAAAGGATAAAATTGAAAAGGAGGCTAAAAAAAGCGTTGAGTATGCTTCTATCCATATTTCAAATCATATTTTCGGTGAAGAAGCGACCGACTTTTTTTTAATGGTTTCTGGAAGAGAATCTGTTACAACACAAAAGCTAATTGAAATATTCAATGAAGATGGTTCGGGGAAAAGTTTGATAACCTTTGATAATATAACAACAATTATCAATAAAGAAATGGGCATTACTTCCAATCACAGTAATGTTGACATTCAAAAATTTTCAGTCCTATATAATGCGTTACAATTATCGAAACTCTCGGTATTGAGTGGCCGGAGCTTAAACAAATTATATTCGGACTATTTGGGGAATAAGAAAACTGTATATGGGGAATTATTATATCCTGATATTGATGCTCCCAACTTCACGATTTTAAACAAAGCGGTAAGTTCTATTGATGGTTCATACCAATGGATGTATATTTCCCTGCCTATATATAGACATAGTGGCTTCGATCCAAAGTGGCCAAATGATAGAATGTATGGATACTCCCATTGCAGCAATGATGAAAATGGTTTTCGATTTTGGGTAGACGAGGCATCAAGAGAAAATATATTCAAAGTAATATTTAGAGGTCCTCTTACTCCTGAATTATATAAGTATGCTTCATATAATAGTGAAAATACACGATATATTCCTTGCGAAATAAACACATTCCCTAATACGACTAATTCAAACTGTAAAATTCTTCATAGCGACACTTATTGCACGGATAGTAGATTTAAACGATTTTTCAAAAGACTATTCAATCGATACTAATTTGAAAGCTCTGCAAGAAAACAAAACGGCTTACAACATCGTATTGGCAATAGTGGGGCTGACAGTTGTAAAATCAACATTTGTAATTCTATTGGGCATTTGTGCAAATGTTGGGCTGAAGTTTTTCAAATGCCCCACCATCGCCAATACGCAAACCGTTAGGCGTCATATGAAAATTCAACATAGATATATATAATTATGGAAGCCTTTATCAAAGAAAATATTGTCGTTTTCTTTTTATCGACTATAGTCACTGGATTTATTGCTGGGATTGCTTCATATAAGTCATTATTGATGATTACCAATCAGACTACAGTGATTAAAGATACTTTTGTATTAAAATCGAACCTCGTGGGAAAAGTTTTACGAAATGAAGCTCTCACTGAGATTAGAAAACTGATAGACTATGGCAGAGAACTGAATTTGACTAATAAGCCAGAAATAGGTGAAGCATTTATAAGTAGAGCTGATATTTTTCTTCGTAATCTCGATCTACCCAAAGTCAGAGAATTTCATGGAGATAAAATGTCAGATCCTGCTTATGCTATGCAATTATTAATTATGGAAAATGACTTATACGGATATGGAAATTTAACAATTAATCAAAAAGTAATGAGAGTAGTTGGTATCTTACAAGGGCTAGAATCAAGTTTTATCTCAAATTCGGGCATCACTAACTAGACCCATGAATAATGTGAACCGCTAACATTGTATTGGCAATAGGCGGGCTGAACGGCTTCGTATCAACGGAAGTGCAAAATTCAACTTTCGTTCTTCGATTGAATCGCTCGGGCGACCCCGTTTTGTGCTAAAACTCCCCGCCTTCGGCAATACCCGAACCGTTAGCGGCAAGTTTTAGACGACACCCAAACATTAAAAGAATAAAGGAATAACAATGAAATTTTACTTGTCATCATATAAGTTCGGAAATGAAGTTGAAAAACTAAAAACCATGTTGCCGACAACAAGCAAAATAGGACACATTAATAATTCATGCGACTGGACAGACGCGAATCCCGAAATAAGGGCAAAGAATCAAAGAGAAGAAATAGAACAGCTTAATCAATTAGGTTTTATTGCAGAACCTTTAGACCTTAAAGACTATTTCGGAAAACGAGACGAGTTAAAAATAAAGCTGTCTCAACTTAACGGACTTTGGGTAAGTGGAGGAAATACTTTTGTATTAAGACAAGCAATGAAGTTAAGTGGGTTTGACAAGCTCTTTGGTGAACTCAAGCTGCGAAAGGACTTTTTATACGGTGGCTATAGTGCTGGTATCTGTGTCCTTTGCGACTCACTGAAATACATTCAGAACGTAGACAACCCAAACGACTTTCCTTACAAGGACAGCAAAGAAATTATCTGGGACGGATTAAATGTTTTTAGCTACGGATTTTTGCCACACTATGATTCTGACCATTTTGAATCAGAAGCAATTAGTAAGGAAGTGCAAGTTTGTATTGACAACAAATGGTTATTTAAAGCATTGCGAGATGGAGAAGTTATCATTATTGAGGGTGAATAAACCAGGTGCTAACAACTAAGGCCTCTTCAACACTGGATTTACCTCAACCGGACTAACATGCAAAGCAAATGGTTGCCCCCGTTGCAACTTTGTGCCGCTCCGGCGGTCTGATCCGAATCTACCAGAAATTAAGCCAAAGAAAATCTTAGTGGCAACTATACAAACCGACACATTAGATTCAATAAGACTATTTGACTTCACAAAAAAGGGTAAACATTTGAATCTGAAATTTCGGAAGCTCATTATTTGACAAAAAAGCCACCCCGAAACCTCCGGAGCAGCCTTTTACTGTTTTCTGCTTTAGTATCAGGACACCGGCGCGCCGTTCCAGACTTCCTTGTGAGGCTGAAGCAACGACAAACTGCCGTCTTTATCTTCTGCCATCAGGATCATACCGTTCGACTCCACCCCCATCATTTTCCTGGGGGCCAGATTGGCTATAAAGGTCACCTGCTTTCCGATCATCTCCTCCGCTGAGAAATGCTCGGCGATACCACTCAGGATGGTCCGCTTCTCCAGGCCGTCATCTACCAGGAATTTCAGCAGCTTTTTGCTTTTGGGCATCGGCTCTGCTTCCAGTATCTTACCGATACGGATGTCCAGCCGGGCAAAATCATCAAATACGATCTCCGGTTTCAGGGCCGGCACCGCTTTCCCTTCCAGTTCGTTCATACGTTTGGTTTCCAGTAATTTATTGATCTGCGCCTCGACGACACTGTCTTCTATTTTTTCAAAAAGCAATTCTGCCTGTCCGATCTTCGTTCCCGGCACCAGCAAGTCTGCCTTTCCGGCTTCGGCCCAGCCTTTTTTCTCCATGCCAAGCTGGCTTCTCAGTCTTTCTGCCGTAAAAGGAAGGAAGGGTTCGCAAACAATGCTCAGGGTAGCGGTGATCTGCAGCGCCACATACATGATGGTCTTCACCCGCTCCTCATCTTCCTTGATCACCTTCCAGGGCTCGCTGTCCGCAAGGTACTTGTTGCCAAGACGGGCCACTTCCAGCATCCCGGCCAGCGCCTCCCGCTGCTTAAAGTTCTGCAGCGACTCCCCTATCTGGGCCGGAAGCCCGGCCAGGGTGTCCAGCGCCTGCTGATCATAGGCTGTCAGCGCTCCTTTCTCGGGTACCACGCCTTCATAATACTTATTGGTCAGTACCAGCGTGCGGTTTACGAAGTTGCCGAAAATAGCCACCAGCTCGGAGTTGTTCCGGGTCTGAAAATCCTTCCAGGTAAAGTCATTGTCTTTGGTTTCGGGGGCATTGGCCAGCAGCACATAGCGCAGCACGTCCTGTTTACCCGGAAATTCTTCCAGATACTCGTGAAGCCACACCGCCCAGTTTCTGGAAGTAGATATCTTATCGTTTTCCAGGTTCATGAACTCATTGGCCGGCACATTGTCCGGAAGTATAAAGCTTCCCTCTGCCATCAGCATGGCAGGGAAAATAATGCAGTGAAATACAATGTTGTCTTTCCCGATAAAATGCACCAGCTTGGTATCAGGCTCACACCAGTAGTCTTCCCAGCGCTTACCCTGTTCAGCAGCCCACTCTTTGGTCATGGAAATATAACCGATCGGAGCGTCAAACCACACATACAGCACCTTTCCTTCGGCATCTTTCAGGGGCACTTTTACACCCCAGTCCAGGTCGCGGGTCATGGCCCTGGGCTGCAGCCCCTGCTTAAGCCACGATTGGCACTGCCCGAACACATTGGACTTCCATTCGGGATGACTGTTGACAAAGCGTTCTATATCGGGCTGCATCCTGTCCAGCGGCAGGTACCAGTTGTTGGTTTCTTTCATCACCGGTTTGGCACCGGAAACCGTAGACCGGGGATTGATCAGGTCTGTAGGCGAAAGGCTGGAACCGCATTTTTCACACTGATCGCCATAGGCATTGGGATTATGACAGTGCGGACACTCGCCCATAATGTATCGGTCGGCCAGAAACTGCCCCGCCACCTCATCATAATATTGCTCAGTGCGTACCTCATCAAAATACCCTTTTTCATACATCGTAGTGAAAAAGTCCCGGGAGGTCTTGTGATGTATTTCCCTGGAAGTGCGGGAGTAGATATCGAATGATATACCGAAATCTTCGAACGACTTCCGGATCATTTCATAGTATTTGTCTACCACCGCCTGGGGGCTTGTGCCTTCCTTTCTGGCCTTGATGGTGATCGGCACACCGTGTTCATCGGTGCCGCTGATGAAGGCCACGTCTTCGCCCCTGGATCGCAGATACCTGACATAGACATCCGCAGGTATATAACATCCGGCCAGGTGTCCGATGTGTATCGGTCCGTTGGCGTAGATGAGGGCGGCGGTTACCGTATATCTTTTAGGTTCATTCATTGTTTTGTACACATTTGGAGAATAGTCCCGTACATGGGCCTTTCATGTTGCATTCCTCTCCGGTTTCAGGCAGCAAAGGTAGTAAAATTACCCTGCTGTTATGCTATTACAGGTCTGAATGCCTCATAATTTTCCGGGTTGGCGGGTGCTCAGCCCCTTGTCTGTTCTTTTACGAAATCACAGTATTTCCGGTCCCTGACCCGCAGGCCGGCATAAGCCCGCATCAACAGGGCAAAATAGTTACATTAATTGCCGGAATAATATAAATTTTATGCCTTTAATTGTGTACTTTTAGATGTTTTTAAACATACGTATTCAACCTTATAAATGATTTTAATAAACTATGACCTTTCCCCCGGGGATCTGGAGGGAAAAATCCGTAATTTCTGGGACCTGTCGGGTCAGAAGATTCTCTCCATTGAAAACAATTACGATCTCTCCAAAGGTTCTCCCGTTTTTACGGCGGCAGGCCGTTATACCACCAGGGGATGGACAGAGTGGACACAGGGATTTCAATTCGGCTCAGCCATACTTCAGTACGACGCTACCGGTGATGAACAGTTTCTGGAAAGCGGACGCAAAAATACCCTGGCCCTGATGGCGCCGCACATCAGCCACACAGGCGTGCATGATCATGGTTTCAACAATGTAAGTACCTATGGCAACCTGCTCAGGCTGATGCTGGAAGGCAAAACGACATTCAGCGAATGGGAGAAAAACTTCTATGAACTGGCCCTCAAAATATCAGGGGCCGTCCAGGCCGGCCGCTGGACCCCCATAAGAGACGGAGGTTTTATCTATTCTTTTAATGGCCCTCACTCTCTTTTTGTAGACACCATCCGGTCATGCAGGGCATTGATGGTCAGCCACCTGCTGGGACATACTTTTCAGGGAGAAAACGACCGGAAAATCAGCCTGCTGGAAAGAGCCCTTGAGCACATGAAAGCTACCGCCAGGTATTCCGTGTATTATGGCGAAGGAAGAGACAGCTATGACATCAGCGGCAGAACCGCGCACGAAAGTGTTTTCAATACCAATGACGGACTCTTCCGCTGCCCCAACTCTCAGCAGGGATATACGGGCTTCAGCACCTGGACAAGGGGGCTGGCCTGGGCCATGACGGGTTTTGCTGAAGAACTGGAACTTCTGGACAGACTTCCTGAAAACAGCCTCGAAGACTTCGGAGGCAAAAAAGAACTCACCGCCCTCTTTCTGAAAGCCGCCAGGGCTACCTGCGACTTTTATATCGACCATACTCCGGTGGATGGCATTCCCTATTGGGATACGGGGGCACCCCAGCTGCACCGGCTGGGCGATTACCTCCACCGGCCTGCGGAGCCTTTCAACGACCATGAACCCGTGGACAGCTCTGCAGCGGCCATCGCTGCCCAGGGCCTGCTCCGGCTCGGAAAATACCTTGAAAACAAAGGAGAGGCCGACCAGGGGAAAAGATACCGACAGGCGGGACTCACCGTAGTCAGCACGCTGCTATCTGAACCTTACCTCAGTACAGACCCGGCACATCAGGGTCTCCTTCTCCATTCGGTATATCACCGGCCCAACGGCTGGGATTATGTGCCGCCAGGAAGCAAGATTCCTCTGGGAGAATCAAGCATGTGGGGCGATTATCATGCCCGGGAAGTGGTGCTGTACCTTCATAAGATGCTCAGAAAGGAGCCGTATTATCAGTTTTTTAATGGTATCGAAAACCTCTGAAATCCGCATGAGCACCAAAATTAAACCCCGATACACCCGGATGGCCCAGCTCAAAACCGCTGACGACCTCCGCAGGTACCTACAGGAATCAGACATTGACCTGAATTTTGATGAAAACCTTGACGACCCTTCCCCTTATTCCGGGGCCATTACCCTGAACTCGGGCAAAGTGATCGGAAACCGTTTCTGTATCTTGCCTATGGAAGGCTGGGATGGTACGGAAGACGGGCGGCCCGGTCCCTTTACAAAAAGGCGCTGGGAGCACTTCGCCATCAGCGGTGCCAAGCTTCTCTGGGGCTGTGAGGCCGTGGCCGTCAGCCATGAAGGCCGGGCCAATCCCAACCAGTTATACATTCATGAGCACAACCTGGACGAGTTCAAAGCGCTTTTCAGACTGGTCATGGATAAACATCATGAACGCTTTGGCAGAACGGACGACCTCCTTGTAGGTTTACAGCTGACCCATTCAGGCAGATTCTGTAAACCCAATGACAAAAAAAGATTCGAATCGAAAATTCTGTATGATCACCCGGTGCTGAACCGGAAATTCGGACTGGACAGTTCCTATCCTCTGATGACCGACGAAGAGATCGACAAGCTGACAGAACAGTTCATCAGTGCGGCAGTGATGGCCCGTGACGCCGGCTTTCACTTTGTCGACATCAAGCATTGTCACGGCTACCTCGGACATGAGTTCCTGAGCGCTGTCAGCAGAGACGGACGCTACGGCGGCAGTTTCGAAAACCGCACCCGGTTCCTGCGCAACATAGTCGACGGAATACGCCGCGAAGCCCCCGAGCTTGAAATAGGCATAAGACTCAGCGCTTTCGACTGGCTTCCTTTCAAAAAAGGCCCTGACGGCACAGGCGAACCCGAGTCTTTTGAAGGCGGTCTGTACCGCAACGCTTTCGGGGGCGGTCAGGAAGGTACCGGAATCCGGATGGAAGAAACCAGGGCATTTCTGGCCCTGGCCCGGTCTCTGGATATTCAACTCATCTGTATTACTGCAGGAAGCCCCTACTACAACCCGCACCTGATGCGGCCGGCACTTTTCCCTCCCTCTGACGGATACCAGCCTCCCGAGGACCCGTTGAAAGGGGTAAAGCGACTGATAGATGCCGCCGCTGAACTGAAACAGGCCTTTCCGGATATGGTAATCGTCGGGTCAGGTTATTCCTACCTTCAGGAATGGCTGCCTAATGTAGGGCAGTACGTCCTGAAACATCAGATGGCAGACGCTGTCGGGTTAGGAAGAATGGTATTGTCATACCCCACGCTGCCCGAAGATGTGCTGAACGGGCGTCCCCTGGAAAGAAAGCTGATCTGCCGTACTTTTTCAGACTGTACCACAGCCCCCAGAAACGGACTGATCTCAGGATGCTTTCCGCTTGATCCGGTCTATAAACAACTTTCTGAAGCTGAAACACTAAAACAAATCAAAGAAACCCTATGAGCAGAGCAGCACTTGTAACCGGCGGAAGCCGCGGAATCGGCCTCGGTATTGTTCACAGCCTGCTCAGAGAAGGTTATGACGTAGCCATCAACGGCATAAGGCCGGAAGAGGACGTTGAAACACTGCTGACTGCTCTCGAAACCTATAAGCGGAGAGTTATTTACTGCCGGGGCAACATCCGGCACAGGGCCGACCGGGAAAAAATCCAGCAGGAAATTCATGACCATTTCGGCAAAATCAATCTGCTGGTCAATAATGCAGGGATAGCTCCTCCGGAAAGAAAAGATATCCTGGAAGCCACAGAAGAGCAGTATGACCTTGTGATGGAAACCAACCTCAAAGGCCCCTACTTTCTGACCCAGGCCGTAGCCAACTGGATGATCAGCCTGAAAGCGTTCGAGCCCGCATTCCCGGCAGCAATCGTCAATATTTCGTCTGTATCGGCCACTATCGCCTCTGTGAACCGCGGTGAATACTGCCTCTCCAAGGCCGGAATAAGCATGGCGACCCAGCTTTTCGCTGCCAGGCTGGGAGAATACGATATCCCTGTGTTTGAAGTCAGACCGGGCATCATCAAAACAGACATGACCGAGGGGGTGAAAGAAAAGTATGATCTCCTGATCGGCAAAGGCCTGACTGTACAAAAACGCTGGGGTGCGCCTGAAGATGTAGGAAGAGTGGTGGCAGCCATCGCACGAAACGATTTTTCATACTCTACCGGACAAGTGTTTATGGTAGACGGCGGACTCACGCTCGCCAGGCTTTAGGATGTTCAGAATCAAGTATCGATCAACCTTAAAGATATACTATTATGAAGAAAATCTCCCGGCGGGAAGCGCTCAGAACCACCCTCCCGGCCACCATCGCCCCGATGGTACTTCCCACCCTTATACCCTCCTCAGCCTTTGGGGCCAACGACCGCATCAGGGTCGGGGTGGTCGGTGTTAATGGCCGTGGAAAAGACCATATCAAGGGCTTCATGAACCAAAAGGACGTGGAAGTGGCGGCCCTCTGTGACGTTGACACCGTGGTGGCACAGAAAGCAGCCGTTGACTTTCAGACCAGATACAGCAAAAATGCGGAAACCTATCAGGACCTCCGCAAACTGTATGAAAACAAGGACATTGACGTCGTCAGTATAGCCACCCCCAACCACTGGCATGCGCTTGCGGCCATTTGGGCATGTCAGGCCGGAAAAGATGTGTATGTCGAAAAACCCGGCTCCCACACTTTCACGGAAGGAAGGCGGATGATAGAGGCTGCTAAAAAGTACAACCGGATTGTACAGCACGGCGTGCAACTGAGAAGTTCTGTAGCCATTAAGGAAGCCATTCAACACCTCAGAGACGGGCTTCTGGGCCGGGTATACATGGCCCGCGGCGTGGTTTACAAGTGGCGTCCGGACATAGGGAATCAGGGCAACTCTGCTGTTCCGGAGGGCCTCGACTGGAACCTGTGGCAGGGACCTGCCCGCGAAAAAGCCTTCAGTAAAAATTACGTTCACTATAACTGGCACTGGTTCTGGGAATACGGCAACGGCGACATCGGCAATCAGGGAGTACATGAAACCGACCTGTGCATGTGGGGCCTGGATGTAGGCTTTCCGGAAGTCATCAGCTCTTCCGGTGGTAAATTCCTCTGGGACGACTGCAAGGAAACCCCGGAAGTACTGACCTCTACCTATCTCTATCCGAAAGAAAAGAAAGTGATCGAATTCGAAGTAAGACCCTGGATGACCAACAAGGAAGACGGTGTGGAAGTCGGCAATTTCTTTTACGGAGAAAAAGGCTATATGGTCGTAAACGGTTACTCGAACTACAAGACTTTTCTGGGAAGGGAAAGAACACCCGGACCGGCAAGAGAACAGGGCGGGGATCACTATGCCAACTTTATAGAGGCCGTAAGATCCCGCAAACCTGAGCACCTCAACGCTCCTGTCGAAACCGCCCACCTGTCTTCCGGCATTGCCCATCTGGGCAACATCGCCTACCGCCTGGGCCGGCAGCTGAAGTTCGATCCTGTGGCTGAAAAGTTTATCAAAGACAAAGAAGCTGACGCACTCCTGACCCGACAGTACCGGGCTCCGTTTATCATACCCGACAAAATCTAAACCCCTGACCATGGAAAATAAAGACCAAAGCCTTGCCGGACAGATCCTTAAATTACCTGTCATCGTAGCTGCCCTGGGTTATCTGGTAGATATGTATGATCTTTTTCTTTTCAGTGTGGTGCGGGTGCCCAGTCTCCGGTCTATCGGTGTTGCTGAAGATCAGCTGCTTTCAGAGGGGGTATTTCTGCTTAATATGCAGCTTGCCGGTCTGCTGATCGGCGGTGTGCTTTGGGGGATTATGGGGGACAAAAAAGGGCGCCTTTCTGTGCTCTTTGGCTCGATACTCCTGTATTCCCTTTCTAATATGGCCAACGGGCTGGTACAGAATGTTCCCCAGTATGCGGTCCTTCGCCTGATAGCCGGCATAGGACTGGCCGGAGAGCTGGGTGCCGGGATCACCCTTGTAGCTGAATTGCTGCCCCAGAGGTTACGGGGCTATGGAGCCATCATCGTTTCGACAATGGGCGTATTGGGAGGGGTACTGGCCTACTTTGTAGCCGATCTTTTTCAGTGGAGGGTCTCTTATTTTGTAGGAGGCGGCCTCGGACTGCTGCTGCTGGTATTGAGAATTAATATCTTCGAATCCGGCCTGTTTATGCAGCTGAAGCAAAAGAACGTGCAGAGAGGCAACATCCTCATGATATTTTTTAACATGAAAAGGTTGACCCGCTACCTTCTGGCCATCATTGCGGGTGTGCCGCTTTGGTTTGTAGTGGGTGTACTGGTCACCTTCTCCCCTGAATTTGGTCTGGCGCACGGGCTTACCGAACCCATCATTGCCGGTAAATGCGTCATGCTGATCTTTCTGGGACAAGCATTCGGCAACGTTGGCAGCGGCTTGCTGAGCCAGAAACTCCAAAGCCGGAAAAAAGCCATGGGCATCTTCATGATCCTGTCGTTTCTGATGATGATGGTGTATCTGCTGGCACCGGTACGTTCGAATTCAGGGTTTTATCTGATCGTATTTTTCCTGGGCGTGTGCAACGGCTACTGGGCACTATTCATTATGATTGCCGCAGAACTCTTCGGCACCAACATCCGGTCGACCGTAGCCACCACCATTCCCAATTTCGTCCGCGGAGCGGCCATCCCTCTGACGGCTTCCTTTGCCTGGCTCAAGCCTGAATACGGCATCATTAAAGGCTCTGTCATTATCGGAACCGTCACGGTGATTATCGCTATGGTGGCGCTGGTATTCCTTCAGGAAACTTTTCATAAAGACATGAATTACGAAGAATAGATTAAAAAAACAGAGGCCGCATCAAAATTATTCTGTAGCGGCCTCTCCTTTTTCCCAAACCCATTTATATCATTGCGTACTTGAACACAACTAACGATTACACTATTCCTTCAGATGAAAAGCCTCTTTTACGGCTTCATAATCTTTCAGGTCAATGTTTGCTTTTTGTACCAGATCAGAAGATTCTATGGCCACTACCTTAATGGTGACTTTATCCGGTCTCAAGGTATAATTATCATCATCCTGAGTCAGGAATAGTATTTGTTTAAGCTGGCTCGCAAAAAACCAGTGAGTCGTATAGGATTCATTCCAGACAGAAACCGGCAAGGCTAAACTCATATCATCTACTTTTAAATAGCACATTACTGCGCCTGAATCGATAACAGACTGAGTTATAATGGGGCAATCCACTAATGCGTCATATCCACTATATCCGCCGGACCATTTGGATGATTCTATTGTAATATTCATGGTTTTGACGTTCGCATTACCATCTTTACCATCCGGACCCGGAGGACCCTCCACTTTACAGGCATTAAAAATCAACATTCCCATACCTGACAAAAACAAAAAGAAGACAAATTTTTTCATCTTATTAAATTAAATGTGTGTCCTACTCTTAAGGATTTTCGGAATCTCCATTGACATTGTAAACCGGAAGGAATGACCGTCCAAAATGGCAGACATCAGGACCCGCCTTATCAAAAAGTAATGTATTTATATCTACCCGATGGACGACGTCAGAAAATAACATTAAGCCTGTCCGGGTTTGAATCGCCTGTCTGATGATTTGCATCTGACTTATTTCCCAAGCATAAATGGCTTCTGAATGTCCATACCCTTTCTTTTGGATCCTGCTTCCGGCAACAATGACTATATTGAATTACCCCCGGCTTTTTACTGAGGCGTAAGATATCCGGTGAAAATACATCTGCCTTGGACATGTCCTGTGTTCCGGTTGCTATCCTATGAGCAGGCTTCCGGCCTTTTCGCAAAATATCCGTGTTCAAGTACTGTGAATTTATTCCGTTAAAGATCATGTCTGATGTGGATTATGCTGTTTTCTTTTAACAAAAGAAGAACGGTGTAATAACAAACCCCTCCTTTCCTGTTTAGACGAATTATCGGAAAAAAGTCACCGAATCTTACAAAAAATATTTTTCCCTGTTTTGACAGTACCAAACCCGGATTGCTGTATTTCCATCTAAAACCGCTACTTTTGCAACAAAAACATAACAAAAAAACCGAATTGAGTACTGAGCCCAACTACCACGTCCCTGTAATGCTTGAAGAATGCCTTGAGGGACTTCATATTCGTCCGGATGGAATCTATGTGGACATCACATTCGGCGGTGGAGGCCACTCCCGCGCCATTCTCAGCCGGCTCACTACCGGACATCTCTATGCTTTTGATCAGGACCCCGACGCCAAAGAACAGGCCCGTAATATAGACTCCTCCCTTTTTACATTCATCGAAGCCAATTTCAGACACATCACCAAGTATCTGAGGGTATATGGCATAAAACAGGTGGACGGAATCCTGGCAGACCTCGGCATATCTTCTCACCAGATCGATACACCCGACAGGGGATTTTCTACCCGCTTTGAAGGGGAACTTGACATGCGGATGAACCAGAAATCAGAGTTCAATGCCAAAAACATCATCAACGAATATTCCGCCGAGCAACTGCACAGAATATTAGGCATGTACGGTGAAATCAAAAATGCCCGTACGGCGGCCCAGACGATTGTGGCGGCCAGAGCCAACACCCCTATCCATACCATCAGCGAGCTTAAAGCTTCTTTGCAGCACATAGCCCCCAAAGGCCGCGAACACAAATATTTCGCCCAGGTGTTTCAGGCATTACGGATCGAAGTGAATGAAGAAATGAAAGTGCTTGAGGATTTCCTGCTGCAAACCCCCGGGTTACTTAAAACCGGCGGACGTCTCGTGGTCATGTCTTATCATTCGCTCGAAGACCGGCCCGTCAAAAATTTCATCCGGAGCGGTAAACTGGAAGGCGAAGTAGAAAAAGATTTTTTTGGCAACGAGATCAAGCCTTTCAACAGCATTACCAGAAAACCTGTGGAGGCTTCACCCGAAGAACTGGAGCGCAACCCCAGGTCGAGAAGCGCTAAACTGAGGATAGCGGAAAAAAGATAATCCGGGATTAATTTTTTCCGAATCAGGGGGACATGGAAATATTCACCCCGACCTGATTCAGAATAAAAATTTATTTTTTTAATTTTGATCCACGTGCTTTAAAATAATACTATTTAAATACTACAACTATGGCCTTTAACCGCCCCCGCCGACCGGCGAAGAAACCCGTGCGGCTGTTCGGAGATTTACATCTGCTGAGCAGGCTGACGGAGTGGATCAACAGCAAAATAGACATCGGTGACGAACTCCCTGTAAAAACCATCAGAAAACTGATCTGGTGTATTGGTCTGGCCATTATCTACATCTATTTTCAGCATAACTACGAGACCATGATCCGTAATCTGGGCCGTACAGAAAAGGAGATGAATGAAAAAAGAGCGGAGTACATTACGTACAAATCAAAATACATGTTTTCGAGCAAACAATCTGAAATAGAGAAGAAGCTTGCGGAACATGGGCTTGAAAAAAACATCCAGCCCCCGGTGAAAATTGTCGTTGACGAACAATAATCCAAATACCGAATCCCATGTCAGCTAAAAGTATCATCAAAGAACAGATCAAGGACCGCTCCCGCTGGACCTTCCTTACCATTATTCTCATCGGCGTTCTGATTGTAGTCAAGATCGTTTACCTGCAGACAAGCAGACGGGAAGAGCTCATGCTTAAAGTAGAGGACCTTCAGCGTAAAAAACGGACCATCAAGGCAACCCGTGGGAATATTTTTGCTTCAGACGGCAAAAGCCTCCTCGCCACCTCGGTACCACGCTACAAAATAGGAATAGATCCGATGCAGGCCAAACCCGCCCTGTATGACAAAAACATCGATTCCCTTTGCATGCTCCTGTCTTCTTACTTCGGTGACATGAGCCGGAGAGAATACAAGGAGTACATTACCTCCTCCAGAAAAAAAGGAAAGGTGCGTTTTATCCAGCTTGGCGGAAGATACATTGATCACCAGGAAAAACTGCGGTTAGAAAAATACCCGCTCTTCAGGGAAGGAAGCCTGAAAGGAGGCGGCATTTTTGTCAAGGAAGAAAACCGCTTTATGCCTTTCAGTAACATGGCCATGAGAACCATCGGTAAGCTGGACAGGGAAACGCATACCAAAGGAGAGTTTGGCATTGAAGCCGGCTTTGACAACTACCTTTCCGGCAAAGACGGAGAAGGATTCTACGAGCGTATTGCCGGGGGAGTCTGGAAGCCCATTGACACAGAAACCGACGTAGATGCCGAACCCGGACTTGATGTTATTTCTACCCTGGATGTCAATTTTCAGGACATCGTGGAAAGTGCTCTGCGCAAACAGGTGTCTGCCACCAGTGCCCGTTACGGCTCTGCTGTGGTCATGGAGGTCGCTACAGGGGAAATCAAAGCCATGGCCAATCTAAGCCGGAAAGAATTGTCCAGCGGGGAAATCGTCTACATTGAAGACATGAATTATGCGGTCAAGGAAGGTACGGACCCGGGCTCCACATTCAAACTGGTCTCGATAATTGCGCTTCTCGAAAAAGCCAATCTGAATGAGAATGACCATGCGGTAGAGTGCGCCGGAAAAATCATCCATAACGGCCTTGATTTTACCTGTTCCCACGCCCACGGCCCGCTGACTGTGAAGCAGGTCTTTGAACAGTCGTGCAACGTCGGTATTTATGAACTTATGAAAAGATACTTTGGCTTCAGAAACGGGGACGAGTATTTTGAATACCTCCGGCAGTTCAGGCTCGACCGCCCCACAGGTTTTCAGCTGAAAGGAGAACCTGCCCCGCTTATCAAGAGCCGCAGCAGCGCTACTTTCAGTAATACGACGATCCCGTGGATGTCTATCGGGTATGAATCGCGCCTCACTCCCCTGCAAATGCTTTCTTTTTACAATACGGTGGCCAACAAAGGATATTGGGTACAGCCCATCGTGGTAAAAGAAACCCGCATGGCCGATAAAGTCACCAAACAGTTTGAAGCCAACAAAGCCCAGCAGCCCATTTGCTCGGAAAGATCCGTCAGACTGGCCATGAATATGATGAAGAGCGTGGTAGACAACGGCACCGCCAAAAATGTCAGCAAAGGCATCTGCAAAATTGCAGGTAAAACGGGTACCTCTCAGAAAAGAACGGACGGCCACTACCGTGCCGGCAAATACTACACGTCTTTTATTGGCTATTTTCCTGCGGATAAGCCTAAATACAGTTGTGTCGTAGTAATAGATGAACCCCAGGGGGCCAACATTTACGGGGGAGATGTTTCAGCGCCGGTATTCCGGCAGATAGCAGACAAGATCTTTGCCTACGATGTCAGCATTCACCCGCATCTTACTGTAAAATCTGACCCCGGAAAAATAAGAAAATATTCAGGCGTGGGTGATTCGGAAGACCAGCGGTCTATCGCCCAGGGCTTTAAATTCGACAACGGGCCGGCCCAGGCGGGTTATGTACGGGCCGTTGCGCAAAACAACGGGACCCTTGAGTGGAAGAAAGTCAATGAAAAGGAAAATCTCTCGGCCATAGTGGGTATGAGCCTTAAAGATGCCCTGCCACTGCTTGAAAACAAAGGATACAAAGTAAAATACCAGGGCGTGGGCAAGGTAAAAGATTACAGCGTGGCCGCACGTAATACCGTTTCACTGGTACTGAACTGACTTTTACGAATAAGGAGGGTTACGCCCTCCTTATTCATCTGTCTTTTAACCTGCTTACTTCAGATATTTCCCAAACCAGGACAGGTAGCGGTCCAGGCGGTCTTTCTGAAAACTCGGTACCGTAATGCCATGAAACTGCCCGGGATAAATAATCAGTTGGGTAGGGATGTTCTGGGATTTGAGTGCCTGATACATCTGCTCGCTACCGGCAGCAGGAACATTGAAGTCTTTCTCTCCCACCATAAACAGTGTAGGTGTTTTGATCTTGTCTGCATGAAGGAAGGGGAAAGAAATTTTCAGGTATTTGTCAATACCCTGCCAGGGTAATCCAAGCTCTGTTTCATTCTGAAGAATGTACTGGTCTACTCCGTAGAATGCCAGCTGAAAGGAAACCCCTGCTCCGGAAGATGCGGCCTTGAAACGGGTATCTGTCGCAATAAGCGCATTGGTAAGAATACCACCGTAACTCCACCCGAGCGCACCCAGTCTCTGGGGATCCGCTATGCCTTTCGACACCAGGTAATCCACAGCGCCGTGCAGGTCAATCACTTCCTTGTTGCCCCAGTCGGCATAAATCGCCTGGCTGTAGTCTTTTCCCCTGCCGTTGCTGCCCCGGTAGTTGACAGAAGCTACCGCATAGCCCGCCGCCGCCAGTACCTGCTGCGTTATCGCAAAACTGTATTCATCCTGCGACACCGGCCCGCCATGGATGTATAATAATAACGGAAGATTTTTCTTATCAGAACCATTAGGAGTATAAAGAATGCCACCCACCCTGGTTCCGTCTTTACTGACAGACTGAAAACCTTCCACCTGGGCCAGGTTTACTCCTCCAAAAAACGTTTCATGATGCCGGGTAAGCCTGCGGGTCTGACCGTTTTCCAGCGCATATATTTCTCCCGGAAGTGTGGGGTCTGAAATCATGACCGCCCACCCTCCGTTCGGGTTGCGCTCGAGGCCACTGAATGACCGCTCACCGGAAGCTACTTTGGTGAATTGCCCGCTCTTTACATTAAACTGCCCTACATACCTTTCGCGGTCGTCGGCTACAAGGGCTACGATATGCAGCCCGTCTGTTGTCCACTGGTGACCGCTCACCGGTCTGTCCAGCTTGTCGGAAAGTACTTTAGGTGTTCCACCTTCCACAGGTACCACCGCCAAAACGGCCTGATCATACATATTGTAGCTTTCTGTAGTCGATTTCAGGTAGGCAATGCTCTTGCCGTCCGGACTCCAGACCGGCGCATAGTCAGCCCCTACCCATGTGGTCAGTTGCCTGATATTGCCTCCTGCTTTCGCTTCAACGATCCAGATGTCGCTGTTGGTATTACGGTCCGGATCTTCAGTCCGGTTACTTACAAAAGCGATGTGCCGGCCATCCGGCGACCATTTGGGACTTCCTTCGTCAAATCTGCCGCGTGTCAGTGTGTCAAGTTTCTTGGTAGCCACATCATACAGATAAAGATGTGTGGGGCGGTTTTCCAGGTAACCCTGCACATCCACTTTGAAACGATAGCGATCGATTTCCAGCGGTCTCGGCGTTTTTATCTTTGAGGTATCTGCCGGTTCCTTAAAGGTCAACGCTATTTTCTTTCCGTCAGGCGACCATTCGTATGTACCGAAATCGTGCTTGAAATTAGTCAGCTGCTTCGCCTCCCCTCCACGGCGGTCAAGCAGAAAAATCTGACTTTTTTCCAGACCGTTACGGGAAGACACAAAAGACACATACTTACCGTCCGGTGTAAACCGGGCTTGCGACTCCCCGTCCGGGCTGAACGTCAGTTGTATATTTTCCTTTCCGTCCCATGAAACCATCCATACATCCGCATTTCTTTTGTTTTTTGCCGAATCCGTTGTGGTCACGCCATACACCACCCATTTGCCATCAGGGGATATTTCAGGACCCGATACCGTCTGAATACGATAAATGTCAGAGGGATTAAGAAGACGTTTGGCCGGTGTCTGAGCCGTCGCCTGTGTACTCAGCAGGCACAAGAGTAGTAGTTTTTTCATCGTTCAGATTAATCGTTTTTAAATGAAGTCTTTCTCAAACAAAAATAGAAATTTCCTGCAGACAGATGCATTATTTACTCTTTTTTCGCTGAAAAGCTTTTACTCAAAAAAAAGATTTGCAAATTTATACCGATTGGTATATTTTTGTACCATTATTCAGTGCTTATGAGCAAGGCAGAAAGAACAAGGCAATTCATTATTGAAAAAACAGCAGCCGTTTTCAACACAAAAGGGTATGCGGGTACTTCTATGAATGACCTGACAGAAGCCACCGGCCTGACCAAGGGCAGCATTTACGGAAACTTCAAAAATAAAGATGAAGTCGCACTCGCAGTATTTGAGTATAATTCCTCCGAAATGCAGCTTCTTTTTAGCAGGGAAATCGGCCGGAAAGCCACCTGGCGTGACAAGCTGCTTACTTATCCTGAGATTTATGCGTCAAATCTCACTTCAGAAAAACTGGAGGGAGGCTGTCCGATTCTGAATACAGCCATTGAAGCCGATGACACCCATCCGGACCTCCGAATGGCTGCAGGCAAAGCATTGATCGCCTGGAAAAACAGTATTGCGGCCATCATCCGGGCGGGAATAACGGCCGGTGAGTTTCAACCTGATACAGAGGCAGAAACCGTAGCCGTTAACCTGCTGGCTTCCATTGAAGGCATGGTGATGATGTCCCGTCTCACCGGTCAGTCCTCCCTTCGAAAGCTTGTTCTGGATGAGATCCGAAGAAAAATTCTTGAATTGTAATTTTTTTAACTATAAATATACCGATCGGTATAAAAACAATGAAGACCAGCCAAAATACCATTCTGATCACCGGAGGTGGCTCCGGTATAGGGTTTGAGATCGCCCGTCTGTTCTCTGAAAACGGCAATGACATCATCATAACCGGCAGAGACGAAAACAGGCTTAAAGAGGCCGCAGCAAAGCTGAAGCGGACAACACCGCTTACTGCGGATATTACCCGCGAGGAGGACGTGGAGCAGCTCGTAAGGGTTTTAAGTAATCAGTTTCCTTCACTGAACGTCGTTATAAACAATGCAGGAAATGCTTTTAAACATTACCTCAGTCTGCCCGAAGCCGGCGCCTGGTCTCTTGCCTCTGAAGAAATGGCAACCAACTACCTCGCTGTGGTCCGACTGAATGAAAAGCTGCTTCCGTTATTAACAGAAAAGGAAGAATCCGCCATTGTCATGGTATCTTCTATAGTGGCATTCGCTCCTTCTGTTGCCCTTCCGACGTATTCAGCAAGCAAAGCCGCGTTGCATTCTTACACCCAGTCGCTGAGATTCAGCCTCAGCAATACCGCCGTGAAAGTATTCGAGCTGATGCCTCCGCTGGTCAACACCGCCTTCTCCAGGGAAATCGGAGGAGAGAAAGGAATTCCTCCTTCGCAACCTGCACAGGATCTTTTCCGGGCTTTTGCAGAAAACCGCTATGAGATTCACACCGGAGCTACAGCCGGTTTATATGACCTCTCCCGGGCTTCTCAGGAAAAAGCCCTTGAAGCCATGAATGCATAAACCAGGCATGAAGAGAAAAATAGCTTTCGCCATGATGATGGGGGTGATCACTACAGGGATCATCTCCTTCACACTATTATCCGTAACTATCGGATACAGTGCCTCATTCATTCCCACATGGCTCAGGTCATGGGGTATCTCTTATGTGATCGTCATTCCCTGCATCCTCATCATCGGACCACTCATTGAAAAACTGACCGGGAAGCTTTTCTCTGAAACGTCACGAAAAGAAAAGGTCTGAGGTTTTACAGATAATTACGGCTTTCCAAGAAGTTTACAGCCGTTTCGTTTTACAGATGCATCAGAATTCGTAAGTTTAGGGTTTAATAACACTCTTGCACTTATGTCTGTATCTGACACTTTGTTTGATCAATACGAAAATTTCAAAAACCCGAGCCCTGCCCTCGGCAAAAGGAGATTCAAACATAAGGACATACTCCCCCTCATCAGCCAGCTTCCCTTTGAAAACATGGTCATCGGCAGGTCTTTTGAGGACCGGGAGATTGTAAAAGTCTCTGTAGGCGAAGGAAAGAGTAACATTCTGCTATGGTCTCAGATGCATGGTAATGAACCTACAGCTACCATGGCCATGTTTGATATCTTCAATTTCCTCAGGGCCGGCAATGACGTTTTTGACGATTTCAGAAAGGAGATACTCAGCAAGCTTACGCTGCATTTTATTCCGATGATCAACCCGGACGGTGCGGAGCGTTATACCCGCCGCACAGCCCAGGGTATTGACATGAACCGCGACGCCCTGGCATTGCAATGCCCGGAAAGCAGGGTACTCAAAAACATGGTCGGCACGCTAAAACCGGAATTCTCCTTTAACCTCCACGACAAAAGAACCCTGTATAGTGCCGGGAAGTCAGGCAAACAGGCGACCATTTCTTTCCTGGCCACTGCCTACAATGAAGCCAAAGAATGGAATGAGGTGAGGACCAAATCCATGCAGGTCATCGGCCGGATGATTGAGCTGCTGCAAGCCCGGATACCCGGACAGCTGGGTCGCTGGAATGATGATTTTGAACCGCGTGCTTTTGGTGATAACATCCAGAAATGGGGCAGCAGCCTGATCCTCATCGAATCGGGCGGATATCCCGGAGATACCGAAAAGCAATACATCAGGAGACTTAACTTCACGGCCATTCTCACCGCCCTGCATTGTATCGCCACCAGAAGCTACGGGAAGTACAAACTCAGCGATTATGAAAAAATCCCTCAGAATGATACCTGGCTCTTTGACCTGAAAATCAAAAACGTAAAGATTGAACAGGAAGGTAAAACTTACCAAACCGATCTGGGAATTAATCTGAATGAAAAAAACAATAAGGCAGCAACAGATTTCACGGTTGAAAGCGTTATTACAGATGCCGGCGACCTGTCTGTCTATTGGGGTATCGAAGAATTTGACGGGGCCGGGGCCATTGCCCGATCTCTGAGTCTTTATCCCGAATTCATTGAAAAGTATAAAATCAGAAAAAGTCTTCCGCCCTCTGTCAGCCTTGACGGGCCAGCTTATTTTGTCCTTGAATCTTCACAAACTCAAATACTGGTCATCAACGGAAAAATCACTGAGAAGATTGAAAAAGAGAAATAATAAATACATTGTACCGATTCTTTTACTGTTTATTTTTTCTCTTCGTGTTTCAGGACAGGACAAATCCCTTTATGGTAAAGTACTGACTTCAGAGAGTAACAAGGGCATGCCCGGTGTAAACATTACCAACAAACGTACCGGTTATGTGGTAGCCACCAATGAAACGGGCGACTTTTATATCCGCGCTACCAAAGGAGACTCCATCATTGTTACGTCGATCGGTTACAACCGTGTGGGCATTAAATGGGACGGCGAAAACAAAGAGCCTGTCATCTACCTCAAACAATCTGCCTTTACATTGAATGAAATCGTTGTAAAGGAAAAAAGACCCGAGAACCTTTACGAGGAAATACAGGATTTTCTTAAAAACCCCAATGATTCGAAGGTAATTAAAAGACAGATCATGCGCAATATGCTCAACCCTTCCACCACGCTCGGACCCGGCATAGGCGTTTCTATCGATGCGTTGTACGACATGTTCAGCAAAGAAGGTAAAAACAAGCGCAAACTGGCGGACATGCAGTTTGAGGATACTAAAAAGTTCTACGCTGACCTGAGATATAACAAACGTGTGGTATCCCATATCACCCATCTGGAAGGCGAAGATCTGGACGGTTTTATGAATTTCTGTAAAATACAGCAGGACTTCATACTGACGGCCACAGACTATGACCTGACCTATTATATTCTGAGATGCAAATCAGAATTCAACAAATCCAGAATCATCAGACTCAAATAGTACACTCAATTGCTTACTGATGTTCTCTGCCAGGATCAGGTTTTCACGGTCTGGTTGCGGAAGGAAAAATTACGAAAGTCTACCCCTTCTTCTGAAACCAGCTCCTCCGGAAATTTTCCGGTATGTCCTCCGGCAAGAAAAAGGCCACAGAATCTCTTCCGGATTACCCCTGACACATTAATGCCCCTCCTCCGGGTGCCTGTTTAAGTGCGTCGCACCTGATTTTACTCCGGGATAGGCCCATCAAAAGCATTGTTTTATCAATGGAGGGATTAAGCGTACGTATGATGATTTTCTTCGTATCAGAATCAGAAAGCTGTCGTTCTTACTTCCTTCCGCTCCCCTATCTGCTGCCTCCACATGGCGTAATACAAGCCTTTTTCTTCCAGCAGCTCCGCATGTTTTCCAACCTCGATGATCCTGCCTTTTTCCAGTACGTAAATTCTGTCTGCATGCATAATTGTACTGAGCCGGTGGGCGATCATTACAGTGATGTAACTGCCATTCGCCGTAACTTCCTTGACCGTATTGGTAATTTCCTCTTCCGTGATAGAATCCAGCGCAGAAGTAGCTTCGTCAAAAACAAAGATCTTGGGATTGCGAAGCAATGCCCTGGCAATAGAAAGTCTTTGTTTTTCTCCCCCGGATATTTTAATGCCCCCTTCTCCGATCACCGAATCGATTCCCTTCTCGGCTCTTTGTAAAAGATTATGACACGAAGCCTTGTGTAAAGCATCCAGAATCTCTTCATCCCGGGCAGAGGGGTTTACAAACAGCATGTTTTCTTTGATGGTACCTGAAAAAAGCTGGGTATCCTGCGTTACGAAGCCTATCTGCCCCCTCAGCTCTTCGATGTTCAGTTTTTCGGAAGGAATATCATTATAGAAAATACGTTCCCCTCCTGTATGATACAAGCCCACCAGAAGTTTGACAAGAGTGGTCTTTCCGGACCCTGAAGGCCCCACAAAAGCGATTGTCTCGCCTTTCTCCACCTCGAAACTTACGTTCTCCAGCGCAGGAGAATGAGCCGTCAGGTGTTTAAAAGTAAGATCATTAAAACGCAGGTGCTCTACTGCTCCGAGATGAACGGGAGAGGCCGGTGTCTCTTCCACTTTTGTATTCAGCAGTTTCTCGAAATTATTGAGCGAAGCCTCTGCTTCACGGTAAGCAATGATCACATTTCCGAACTCCTGAAGCGGGCCAAAAATAAAAAAGGAATAAAACTGAAGGGTCAGCAGCTGCCCCACCGACATTTCATTTTTGAAAATGAGATACAGAAGGGCAAACAGAATGGCCTGACGCATAAAGTTTACAAACGTGCCCTGTATGAAGGAAATAGACCGCACTCCTCTCACTTTTTTCAGCTCCAGCTGCAGAATCTTCATCGTATTGAGATTAAGCCGCCTGATCTCCTGCCCGGTAAGTCCGAGGCTCTTGATCAGCTCTATATTCCGGAGTGATTCGGTAGTGGTACCGGCCAGCGCCGTCGTTTCCTTCACGATGGTCTTCTGAATTTCCTTGATCTTCTTGCTGAGCAGGTTGGTAAGAGCGCCCAGCGCAAAAGCCCCGACAAAATAAACCGTTACAAGCCAGGGATTGATGTTGATCACATAGATGATCACAAAGACGATTCCGACCAGAGAGGTAAAAGCCACATTGATGAACACCGTCATAAACTTTTCGGTATCTGTCCTCACTTTCTGCAATACAGAAAGGGTTTCCCCGCTCCGCTGATCTTCAAATTGCTGATACGGCAGCTTAAGCGTGTGTTTCAATCCATCCGTAAACACCTGCGCCCCGAACTTCTGGATCACCATATTGACTACGTAGTCCTGCAATGTCTTGGCGATCCTGCTGACCATTGCCACGGCGATAATCGCCAGGAGCGAAAGCGCCACACCGGACAGGAATGACTTCTGGTTATAACCTCCCGGATTCTTGGCAAAGTCATCTATAAGACGCCCGAAAATATAAGGATCAAGAAGAGAAAAGGTCTGGTTGACCGTAGCAAGAAAAAAAGCCAGTATAACCTGCCATTTATAGCGGCTGAGGTAGTGTAACAGTAATTTCATATCAGAAGGATAAAGGATAACATCCCATCAACAAGATACCCCTCTGAATAATTCCTGAGGGGTATCCTGATGCTAAATATATGAGCAAAGACCTTTCATCGTTTCCAGGCCCCTCTCAGATGATAGGCTTTAGGCCGTGTAAACGCTTTAAGTCCTATATGTGAAAGTGTGGCACCAAACCCCGAATGGCCGCGGCCGCTCCAAGGTAAAGCCGGAGAAACACGATCGCAGCAGTTCCAGTAACCTGTTCCTGAATTAACCCCGGAGAGAATCTGCTCAGCCCTTTCCTGAGAAGAAGAATAAACTGCAGCAGTAAGACCATACACCGTATCATTCATCTGTTCGATAGCCTCCTGGTCATCTTCCACTTTCATGATTCCGATTACGGGCCCGAACGACTCTTCCTGCATGACCAGCATGTCCTGTGTAACATTGGTCAGCACTGTAGGCTCGAAATAGTTTCCGGGTCCTGCTCCCCGCTTTCCTCCGGTCTGAAGCACCGCCCCTTTCGCCAGAGCATCTTCTACCTGGGCTTCCAGCAGATCCAGTTGTCCGGCGCGGGTCAGCGCTCCGATATACACGCCTGGTTCCAGCGGATTCCCCGATTTCCAGGACTTCACCTCTGTAACAAAAGCACTGACATACGCATCATAGACCGTCTTATGAACGTAAATCCGCTCTACCGCACAGCAGCTCTGCCCGTTGTTGTAAAAAGCCCCGTCGGCAGTTCCGGCAGCCACCGCAGCGACATCCGCCACATCATCCGTCACATACAGCGGATCTTTCCCTCCCAACTCCAGCTGACAGGGCACCATTTTAGGAGCCACTTTCCGGTAAATAAAGTCGCCCGTTTTATAAGATCCGGTGAAAAAATATCCGTCAAAATTCATCTCCAGCAATGCTGCGCCTACCTCTCCTTTACCAACCGCTACCTGAAAAACATTTTCCGGAACCCCGGCCTCAAGAAGCAGTTCCTGTATTTTTAAACCGGTAAGGGTGGCATATTCTGAAGGCTTGTACATAACCGCATTACCGGCCAACAAAGCAGGAACGATCACATTCACACCTACCAGATAAGGATAATTCCAGGCAGAAATATTACATACTACGCCTAAAGGCTCATACACGATCTTCTCTCCCATACCTTCCTGCTCTGACATCCAGTCGTCGGCAAGATATTTTAAAGCATGATCACACAGCCAGGCAATCCTGCCTCTTGCCCCATTCAGTTCATTGTACGATTGAGAAAGCGGCTTGCCTGCTTCGGAGGTCAATACAGCAGCAAGCTCATCTTTATGTTTATCCAGCAGGTCATGAAACGCCCTCAGCACTTCCACTCTCTTTTCAGGGACAACGGCCTGCCAGCGTTTTTGTCCGGCCTTTAATGCTTTATGTTTTTCCTGCAGGGTTTCCGGGCTGTCCGTTTCCAGTACAGCTATTTGGCTTCCGTCGGCAGGATTTATTACAGATAATGACATGATTCAGTGTTTTGTTTTGATCGCTTTAATAAAAGCCTGTCTGATATTTTTCGAAAGGGGATTAACCTCTTTGTCAGGTATTCTCTCCGGATGCCATTGTACAGCCACCAGAAACTGTTCACCGGGATTTTCAAATTCGATGGCTTCCACCACTCCGTCACCGGAAAAGGCTACCGCTTTAAGGCCTTCACCAAGCCGGTCGACAGCCTGATGATGAGCACTGTTGGAAATCCCTTCATCCCGGCCGACCACCTCATGAAAAAACGACCCTTCGGTGATATGAACCGTATGCTGCTTATCCGTTCCATTCTCTTTTTTATGCCAGGCATTTCCTTCTCCGAGATCAAGGTGAAGCGTGCCTTTACAGAAAATATTGACCAGCTGCATACCCCTGCAAATGGCCAGCACCGGTTTTTTCCCGGCTATGGCCTGCCGGAGTACCTCCAGTTCGAACTCATCCCTTTTCTCAATAAAAGTATCCGGAGCATTGGGATAATCCGTGTTATAGTCTTGTAGAAAATACTTCGGATGAGAATCTACTCCGCCGGTAAAAACAATACCATCACATCGGCCTATGTCTTCCAGGTTGAACCGTTCGAAGGAAAGATCCACAATTTCAATGTCTTCTTCTCCTCTGATCCAGACCGGGTAATTGCCAGCGTTGGTCTCTGTCTGGGTAATACCAATCCTGATTGACATGTTACAAAGCCTCGGTATAAAGATTTTTAAAATCTTCCCTGCTCACCGGCTTGGGGTTGTTCGGATGCGCAAAATCGGCAAAAGCAAGGTCGGCCAGGCTCTCAATATGCTCATGCTTTACTCCTATGTCGGAAAGCTTATGCGGTATACCGATCCTGCTGTTCAGGTCAAAGAGGTATCCGACCACCGCTTCACCATCCAGACTGCCCAGTTCCAGTACCTGTGCCATCCTTCTGAATTTACCCTCGCTTCCCGCAATGTTGAAACGCATCCCGTAAGGAATATTGACTGCGTTTGCAAGACCATGGTGTGTGTCCAGAAGTGAAGACAAGGGGTGTGCCAGCGAATGCACCACTCCCAGTCCTTTCTGAAATGCAATAGCTCCCATCATCGAGCCCATCAGCATATTGCTTCTTGAAGCCAGATCAGGGGTCTTCACTGCCTTTTCAAGCGACTCATGGATCAGCCGGATGCCTTCCAGAGCGATACCATCGCACAAAGGATGATAGTTTTTAGCCAGGAAAGCTTCCATATTGTGAGTAAGCGCATCCATTCCCGTGGCTGCAGTGATAAAATCAGGCAGCTCCATGGTCAGTAGTGGATCTGCAAAAACTACCTTTGCCAGCAGCTTGGGTGAAAAAAGGATCTTTTTCTGATGCGTCTCGTCATCGGCAATGATAGCCGAACGTCCCACTTCGCTGCCTGTTCCTGACGTAGTGGGAATCGTTATGAAATGGGGAACATCGTTGGTAACGTACACATCACCGCCGATCAGGTCATCATATTTAAAAAGATCTTCTCTGTGATTGACCCGTAGTACAATGGCTCTGGCAACATCCAGGGCCGCTCCGCCACCTATCCCAATGATTGCATCCCTGTTTGTTGCATCATACACCTCTGTGCCTTTGTACACATCTGACTTTACCGGGTTCTTGTGAATGTCCGAAAACACTTCCACTGAAAGCCCCGTCCCGTGAAGGTCTTTTTCTATTTCCTTTAAGAACCCAAGATCGCGCACCACAGGATCTGTGACGATCAGGGGTCTGGCAAGGCCGTTGCTTTTCAGATAGGCGGCCAGTTCTTTCACCACACCGGCACCAAATCTGATGGTGGTGGGGAAGTTAAATTGAGAGATCATAAATCAGATTATTTCAAAATATCGTTTCATTTCCCAGTCCGTTACCGCTTTGCCATACTGCCTCCATTCCCATTCACGGGTCTGGGTATAATGTTTTACAAACGGCTCTCCAAACAAACCATTGGCTACGGCCGAGTTTTTCATTTTCTGTGTGGCTTCTGCAAGATTCTTTGCAAAGTGTCCGAATCTTTCATCTGCGTATCCGTTACCCGTCGTGGCAGGCTGATCCAGGCCCAGGTTATTTTTAACCCCGTACAATCCTGCAGCCAGACACGCCGCTATAGCCAGGTATGGATTGACATCGGCACCTACCACCCTCGTTTCCAGTCTGGCCGACTTGCTCCCTCCGGTCAGCGCTCTGAGTGCCACGGTTCTGTTATCTCTTCCCCAGGTAATCGTAGTGGGTGCCCAGGCTCCTTCCACAAGCCGCTTGTAGGAGTTTATCGTGGGGGCAATCATCGGCAGAATATGTGGCAGGCAGTACAACTGGCCGGCGACATAACTTTTCATTACTGTACTCATTTTAAGAACATCGTCTTCCTCATGAAAAAGGTTGGTCTTCCCGGACAGATCCCAGAGGCTCTGATGAATATGGCCGCCGCATCCGGGCAGATCCTCGCTGATCTTCGCCATGAAAGTGGCGAGTATTCCGTTGCGGTAAGCGATCTCCTTCACAGCGGTTTTGAAGAGCACCGCCCTGTCTGCTGCCTCCAGTACATCTGAGTATCGGATTGCCGCTTCATATACCCCGGGACCCGTTTCGGTATGGAGCCCTTCCAGTGGTACACCAAACTTACCTAAGAGATCAAAAAGATCACTGAAGAAGTCATTACGCAAGGTACTTCTCAACACCGAATAGCCGAACATCCCGGGTGTAACGGGCTTTAGCTGCCTGAAATGCTTGTCAGCAGCACTCTGAGGAGTTTCTTCAAAATTAAACCATTCAAACTCCTGCGCCACCACAGGCTTCAGGCCCGCTTCTTCTGCTTCGGCAATCACTTTTTTGAGAAGATTACGCGGGCACACCTGCGGTTCTCCGGGTACAGGTTCGATCATTTCACCCAGGAAAAACGGCAGGTCCCCTTCCCAGGGTATCTTCCTGAACGTCCCCAGATCAATGCGGGCCACCGCATCAGGATATCCCGAATGCCAGCCTGTATAAGAGGCATTATCATAAGCGACATCGCCCATGTCCCATCCGAAAATGACATCACAGAAGCCGAAGGAACTTTCAACTACGGACAAGAACTTTTCCGAAGATATGTATTTCCCTCTCAGCACTCCGTCAATGTCGGTAACGGCGATCTTAACCTTCCCACCCGGAAAGTCTCTGACATACTGAAGAACCTCTTCTTTAGACATATAGTAAGGTTGTTGCTCCCGGGAGCAAATTTAGCCTTTATCAGGCTTATACAAAATTTTAAAAAGTAAAAAACATACGGCCATCACGCCGAAATACCAAAGCGCCAGGACGGGGTTAAAATAAGTCATCGCAGAGAGGCAAATCACCCCGATGATGAAGGCCGTAACAGGAAGAACAGGATACCAGGGCACCCGGAAAGGCCGTTCCAGCCCGGGTTCCGTTTTCCTGAGCCTCAGTACCGCAGCCATGGAAATGATGTAGAGCGTCAGCGCACCGAAAACGGAGAGGGTGATGATCTCCCCCGTCTTGCCAGTGAGCAACGCCAGGATTCCCAGGCCCATGTTTACCACAAGCGCTATATGAGGGGTCCCGAAACGGGCGTTGACCTTACCCAGAACCTGCGGGGCAAATCCGGTTTTTCCAAACTCCATCGTAGCCCTTCCTGAAGCCAGAATCAAACCGTGGAAAGACGCCACAAGCCCGAAAAGTCCTATGCTGATCAGCATATGATACAACCAGCTGTCGGTACTTACCACATGCGCCATCGCTAATGGCAGGGGTGAATCAGAGGCGGCTCCGGTACTATCATAAACTACTTTCTCCCAGCCCCCAACGCCTACAGCAGAAAAAAACACCAGCACACAAAGAATGACCAGGGTAAACATGGCGCTGCCAAAACCCTTTAATATGTCTTTCTGGGGGTTTCTGGTTTCTTCCGCCACATTGGCCACGCCTTCAATGCCCAGAAAAAACCAGATTGCAAAAGGAAGCGCGGCGAATGCCCCGGACCACCCTCCTGCTGACGCGTTTACCGTAAAAGCATCTACAGAAAAATGGGGAAGTGTTACACCGGCAAAAATCAGCAGTTCGGCCACAGCCAGTACTGTTACAAACAGCTCAAAAGTAGCTGCCGCTTTTACTCCGTAAATATTAATGGTTGTAAAAATCAGGTAAATAACCACCGCAGCACCGGCAACCGGGATCTGAGGAAAGGACAGGTGCAGATAACTTCCTATGGCGATGGCGATGGCCGGCGGCGCAAATACAAATTCAATGATCTGTGCCAGGCCGGTTATAAAGCCCAGATCTTTGCCCAGCGCCCTGTTGGCATAGTCAAATCCGCCTCCTGCTTTGGGAATGGCGCAGGCCAGCTCGCTGTAAGAAAAACTGAAACTGACATACATGATGATCACCAGAAAAGTGGCCCCAAGCATGCCATAAACGCCCCCTTTCTCAAGTCCCAGATTCCAGCCGAAATACATACCGGAAATGACATATCCTACTCCGAGACCCCAGAGCAACAGAGGTGAAAGCGTTTTTTTCAGTCCGTTTTCCATACAGCAGAAGTAATTTTACAGGGTTGTTATTTTTTCTGTAATATCCGGAAAATCGGGTGCTTATACAACGATCCTGAAAAATTAAGCAAGAAACCCATCTGATTTTTTGGTTTATATTATAAACAAGTTTACATTTGATTAAATAATTTACTCTAATGGAAGAAAAACCCATCTCTTACGGGGACAGTCTGAAGATCATAGAACAGATGATTGAAACGACCCGTAACAAAGTCACCCGCCTCGACAGCATGTATTCTCTGATGTGGGGCTACCTGGTTCTGGCAGCCAGCCTTCTCTCTTACTTTCTGTTAAAATCCGGTTACGGTGCCAAAGCGCATTATGCCTGGTTCCTGATGTTTGCCGGTGGTGCAGCAAGTGTTTTTATCAGCATAAAAAGAAACAGGGAGAGGCGTGTCCGCACGTACTTTGACAAAGTGCTTCTCTACGTATGGTCGGGCTTTGTCGTATCCCTATTGATCCTCGTGGCAAACGGGCAATACTTCAATTTTCAGATAATTCCTTTAATTTTGCTGCTGTACGGCATTGCTCTGCTTATCAATGGAGGTATTTTCAATTTCAGGCCGCAGATCATTGGTGCCATCGTTTCCTGGGCGGGTTGTTTGCTCGCCTTTCGCGTGGCCTATATAGATCAGCTTCTGATAGAAGCTTTTGTAGTAATCGTTTCTTATATCATCCCGGGGCATATTTTATACCGTATGGCAAAACAAAATGTTTAAAGAATTAGACCCGGTCATTCACTCTCAGCTGAGACTTGCAGTCATGTCTGTCCTGGCAGGTGTTGAAAGTGCCGAGTTTGTCTATCTGAAAGAAAAAACCAATGCCACTGCCGGTAACCTGAGTGTACAGCTTGAAAAGCTCCGCCAGGCCGGATACATCGAGATAGAAAAAACATTCAAAGGCAAATACCCGCTGACGGTCTGCCGGATGACGGCTGCAGGAGCAGAAGCATTCAGAAAATACATCAGCAATCTTCAGACTTACCTGAAGTAATTTTTTTAAGAATTAAGTTTACAAAATAAACTATTCTGATTTACAAACTCAATTTCAAAACTTTTTGACGGTCTTTTGCAGCGCTTACGGGAAGAGAAACAAAAGGCATCCAAACCAAAAACTGAAATCATTCAATAAAACAACCCCTAAAAACTCAGAAAACGATGATAAAATACCTTACTTCCAATCTTACCGGCGTGATTCATCTGATCGCCGCACTGGTGGCCATGATCACCGGAATGATGGTACTTGTTCGTGAAAAAGGCACACGGGTACACAAAAAAACGGGTTACATTTATTGTCTGTCTATGATAGTGCTGAACTTTACGGCTTTTATGATTTACCGTTTGTACGGAAAATTCGGCCTGTTTCATTACATGGCACTAGTAAGCGTCCTGACGCTACTGGCCGGTATGTTTCCTGTACTTCGCCGGAAAAACCGTAATCTTTACCTGCACTTTTCTTTTATGTACTGGAGTGTCATAGGCCTGTATTGCGCCTTTGTGGCTGAAGTTTTTTCCAGACTTCCTGTTCTTTTGCCTTCTGATAGTAAAGCGGGTGATCTCTTTTATCAGATGATCGGCATTGGCACGACACTGGTTATGATCACCGGCTTTGTCTTTTATATCCGGCTCAAAGGCAGGTGGCTGGCAAAGTTTAGTCGTCAGAAAACCCCGCTGCACTAAAACTGTTTCTTTCTCCTTGTAAAAAAACAAATTTTTCTTTCATACCTGATGCTGACAGGTGACAGATTCTTACTGTGTTTTGACAACAACCCGCTGATCAATCGAAAATGCATATGAATATCCTGATTCTGGATTACTCAGAAAAAACCTTATTCTGTATTCTCCAGGCGGGAGTTGGGCAGGTATCTCAACGGGTAAAACCGGGGATGCAGCATCAGGTAAAGCATTCTGAACGTAAGAAAACCCGTCCCTGTAAAGTTCCGTCTGATAAAAACGGGCGCCTGACCGTTCAAAGTTGAGTGTTTTGAACCTGATCACAGCAGGAGCAATGTACGCTTCACGCGCATTCTCAATCCCGGTCACAAAGGGCAGGTCTTTATGGTAAATTACCGCCGGCGCTTTCTCCCGGCTTTCCTTCCCTTCGGTTCTGTTAAAAACCCTTACTTCATACTTCCCGGGAGGTGTTTCGGGAGTAACTAAAAAACCGGGATTCCCTGAGCGAACAACAGAGAGAGGCGAGATATATTTACCCGATGTGCCATAAAGATGCGCCTGAAAGCTATATTTTCCGGCATCAAGAAACTCACCTTTAACCCACAGCGTATCTCCCTGAAGCAGATGTTCTCCGGTCAAAGCAACCAAAACCGGAGCAGGGTAGCTGACAAAAAGCCTGAAGTCACTTTCGACAGTCTTCTGATCAACTGTCACTTTAACCCTATAGCTACCGGGACTTGTTGCGACGGGAACCGTCAGCATCAGACGGGTGCTATCCAGCAGTCTTACACTGAGCTTTGTCATTTCTGCGGATCCATTGTGAAGCCAGGCCGATATTTCCGGTTGAAAACTCCCGAAATTCCGCCCGCTCAGCAAAAAACCGGTACCTGCTTCAACAGAATCCCTGTCCACAGAAGCCAAAGAAGGAAATGGCTGCTCCTCTGTCCTGACACTTATCGTGTACACCACTTTACTCTTTCCTTTGGAAAGTGTATAATAAACAGGAACACTAAAATCCCGCAGGCTTCCGGATGCCGGTATAATTTCGACACCCTGTGCTGCGAGAAGAGAAGCCCGGAGTTGTTTCAGGGAAGTCCTGTATGGCACTATCACCACTACACTTTTTTCCTCATGATTGATCTTTACCGAAACTACCTTAAGATCGGCAAAGGCGAAATCCAGCAGCTCAGGAACAGCGTCCGGCTCTCCGGGTTCGCATCCTGAAAAAAACAAGCTTATCAGCAAAACAAAGCATAATACCAGTCTCATCGCACGGGCAAAATTTAAATGTGGATAATTTATAAGGACTGGCTACAGGCAGGCACTATTGTGCGTATGTGGTGATGCAAATCTAAGCCCTTTTTTCTGCTCACTCAAAGAAAGTATGTAAATTTCTTTTCAGGAAGTACGACTTATGTTTACCAGAGAATAACAAGGTATCATTTTTCGAAAGAAAAAATTTACGTATGTCCTACTTTTCATACTATGCCCGGAATTCAGATTCTAAGGCTTTCAATAACACCAAAAACCCTCTCAGGAGCCTTTGTATCTTTTTCATAAAAAGCAGCAGGAGTGAGACTGGTGAAATCCTTATAATCTTTCACAAGATGATTGTAATCATAATAACCACAAGCTAATGCGATTGTCAACCAATCTGATTCCGGGAAATTATTCTTCAGACCGAATGTCTTTCCAAAACGTGCAATCCTCTCATAAGTCTTGGGATTAACACCGATGCGGTCATTAAACCTTCTGGAAAACTGTCTTGTACTGAGATAAGATTGATCTGCCAGGTAGTCCATAGAAAGCGGGCCGGGGTGAGACAGAATAAATTGGCTGACCTTATCCACAGGCGACAAATCCCTTTTACACCCTCTGATTATCCTGTTAAGAAATATTTCTGCCACGACTATAGCTGCAGCGGTCCCTTCTGCATTACACATTGCCTCTTGAGTTTCTCTTATTTCCTTGCCCCATATGGCTTCAGCATCGATGAATGTATTGGTGAGCTCATGCATCGGTATGCCGGTAAGCCTGAAGAGTGCACCGGGTTGAAATACGATCTGCAAAGCCCGGAAATCGTATGCAGTATATCGCTGAGATGTAAGGGTATGTTGTCCATTCAGGGTACATCTCGGATGCTTTCTGGTATTGCCCTTTTCATAACCTACATTCTGTAAGTCCCTGAGATAGAAAATAAGGCAGTGCTCAGGACGTGGGATGTATGCCTTAAAAGGCAATACCATACGCTTATCAAATACAAATCTTATGATTTGATATTTCCTTACGTATTCCTGTAAAGGAAAACCCGGCGAAAGGTCCTGCAAAACTATCATTCTACAAAGAGATGGGCGGGCCGAGAACTTTCTGTCCGGTTTGCAGACAAAGCTTCTGAATTTCTTCAGTGCTTGGTACACCTTTTATCTTATTTACAGCCTGGAAATACTCTTCCATCTTTCCGGCCGGTTGAAGAAAATAGATCAGCCTCCCCTTTTCTGTCACCTGAACCCAGGTATGAGGAATATTTCGGGGTAAAAATATAGTATCTCCTGCCTTTAAAGTAAATCTCTCTTTGTCCAGTTGAAAGATGTATTCGCCCTCTGCTACATAAAAAATCTCATCCTGATGAAAATGTATGTGCAACGGAGGGCCTACTTTTTGAACACCGGTATATTCAAAAACTGACAAAGCACCATCTGTATCTTTGGAAGAAATCTTAAGATCATTGGGATTAACCCCCATAAAAGGTGTATGCTTATCCATCCGGGCTTCTCCATTTCTTACGATAAATCCATTTTTTTCAGAAGCGCAAAGGGCTTCTGATGAAGTAAGCAGGGCGGCAGCCCCCATCGTGTTTGTTAAAAACTTTCTCCTTTGCATATTTTCTTCTTTTATAGTAATACACAAATTTCATTATGCTCTTTAGTTATCCGGTAGTAAAAACCGGACATCTTTCCATTTTATTTAGAAATGACAAAGACACGAATATCGCCTAAAGATAAGGAAGAAAGTTAAGGCTAAAAAACAGCCAATCAGGCATTTAGGCAATTGATAAGATAAACGAAATACCCGGATGAGGGTCGATGAGCAGATCATCCCGGTTTACGTCAACTACCACCGGTCGTGCGGTTTTTCATGGTTTTACGCAACAAAAAAGCCCCTGATGTATTACTACATCAGGGGCTGTGATAAAATTCTGG